>Ga0209373_10000684_pt1 | contig 49285 bp, 44 predicted proteins | sample Higcelweek5metaG_FD_187173 | JGI IMG/M metagenome (GOLD analysis project Ga0209373, IMG submission 187173) | Freshwater pond sediment microbial communities from the University of Edinburgh, under environmental carbon perturbations - High... | ecosystem: Environmental > Aquatic > Freshwater >... | reverse complement strand
TTTATCTATTTTTTCAGCGATAAACGCTTCTGCGGATGAAGTTAAAAAAATAAAACTTGGTGATATATCTATTGTTGCTTTAATGGATACAACATTTGAAATGGAAAGCGGACTTATTAAAAACGGAAATGCTGATGTAATGAAAAAAATACTGCCTGAAGGAAAAATGACAGTTCCGGTAAATGTGTATTTAATTCAGACAAAAAAACATAATGTTCTTGTTGATGCCGGAGCCGGGTCACGTCTTGTTGACAATATGAAAAAGGCCGGTTTTTCTCCTGACAGCATCAGTCTGGTTCTTATCACTCATGGGCATTTTGATCATGTTGGCGGTCTTGTTAAAGATGGTAAACCGGTGTTTACAAAAGCAAAGGTATTGTTTTCAGAAAAAGAAAAAGCATTATATGAAGATTCTACAATTGCAAAACTTCCGGCAGACATCAAGCCATATTTTATGGCTGGCAATCAGGTTCTTAAAGTTTATGGAAGCAATGTTCAGACATTTACTTATGGTGCACAGGTGGCAGAAGGCATTGTTTCAGTAGATTTAAACGGCCATACAGCGGGGCAATCCGGGTTTATGGTTGAATCAAAAGGACAGAAACTTCTTATTGCGGCTGATTTTCTTCACATGGCTCCGGTTCAGTTAAGGCATCCTGAGTACTCACTTGTATATGATGCGGATATCAATCTGGCAGCAACAATGAGGAAAACTGTTCTTGAAAAAGTTACTAAAGAAAAAATTCTAACTGCTATAATGCATATGTCGTTTCCTGGTATTGGAAAAATTGCAAATGGCAGTGATGGATATGTTTTTACACCTGTTCAATAAACGTAATATATAGCAGTTTGTCGCAAAAAAGCTTTTGACAAAAAATAGTTTGAAGTCAGCTGATTGTAAATTGAGGCTGACTTCATTCTGAGCTTCTTAAACTAATTATCAGCAACAAGCTGAATCGCAATAGTAAACATTTACTTTTAAGATAAGTCATTTCCAGAAGATGTTTTCCAGCTTGACTGTTCCACTTATGGTCTCGCCGCTTTTATAACCTGAAATATCAGTTCTTCCTGCTTTAAACGCAAAGCCTCCTGAGATACGTCTTTTTGCTGTATTACATTCAGTAATTAGTATCACACCTGTATAAGAACTATCAGTCTTGAATTGGCGCAATGTTGCCGATGTTACATCACTGCAGATGACAAATGGGTTTACAAGTGCGTTTTGGACTGAGATTGTCTGTTTCAGAATAGGATATGTACCTATAAGGTTTAAACATGATGACGGAATTGAGATTGAGATCACGGCCTGCTTAGCTGATGTTGGCGGTTCAGTTATAGTTATTGTAAGGTATCCTCCAAGATCTGCATTGTAGAGTGCTGTAATTGCATGGTTTTGAAGCTTATAATCATCAATGACAGCACTGATTGCACCTTGAATCGTGTCTGCGGAAGAAAGATTGTCTGCATCAGTCGGATTTGTCGGTTCGCAGTAAAAAAATGTTAAAATCAGTGCTGTCAGAGCGATATGATTTATACCATTCATATTACGTTTCCTTTTAACATTATTTCATTGGAAAATTAATCTCCTTTTAATTATGCCATTAATGAGCCTGTCATATAAATGAATTTTAAAAATTTCATAAATATGGAATTTTTTTTAAACTGCACGGTGGAGATAAAAAAACATAAAAAGTTTTTATCTCCACTCGTGCTTCGGATATTTTCTTGACAGAGTTTTCTTAAGTTCCGGGTAATGTACAGCCCAGAAATTGGCAAGATCATGAGTGATCTGTACTGGACGGTTATTTGGAGCTAGAACCTCGATAAGCACAGAAACACGGCCCGCCGCAACACGCGGAGTTGATTGCATTCCATAAAGCTCCTGAATGCGCGCACGGGCTCGCGGCTCATTTCCCGGTTCATAAATCAAGCGAAGCTTCCTGCCTGTCGGCAAAGAAATCGATTGCGGTGCCATTGATTCAACAAAATAATGCTGCTCAGAATTAAGCAATCCCTGTACAATTGGTAAAACAGGTTTGACATTTACTTTACTAAAATATGATTCTCCATCGCAAAGCTCATGGATTACAAGTGCCTTGTCATCATCTGTAAATGAAGGAAGATTCTGCTCAGGAAATTGTAAGCCTGCCCACTTCACTCTTTTTATAAAATCTTCAACACTCTGATCCCAATTCGGCAATACCAGTTTTTTTGAAATAATTGTTTCTGCAAGAAGCGTTGATGCACGCCCGGTTGTTCCATTCAGTATTGTTTCATAAATAACAACACCAAGGCAGCTTGTTTTTTCAAGCTCTTCAACAGCCATTTTCAAAGGGTTCCAGACGCATGCCGATTCAGTCTGCCAGTCTGATTCAAAATGTTCAAGCAGCCATTCCTCTTTTATTTCTGTCGCAAGTGATAAAATGGTTTTTATTTCCTGTCGTGAATCCTTCTTTTCCCTTATGTCTGCAGCAATTATTATTGGAGCGCCTCTTGCAATGCTTTTCTCACTCAGCACTCCTCTGCGGCCATTACGTAATCTGCAGATAAGAGTACCTTTATCTTTTCGTACAGCCAGGTGATCAGGGTAAGCCAGAAGAATGCATCTGCCAAGTTCTGACGGAGCATTTGTGTCATCATGTAAATGCATGCCGAGTTTACGGCAGTGATCAATGAATAGAGCTTGCGTTCTGAGAATGTTTTTTGCCGCAGATGAATTTACAGCATATCTGTCGCAAAGAGACTGATCAAATCCACTGGCGTTAATTTTTTTAAGAAGACAGTACTGACCATAAAAATCAGAAGCGATCTGTTGACTGAAGGCATCTTCAGGGTAATCCGGTTTTCCTGCAAGTGCTGACCGTTCGGAGAGAAGTGCTGCACAAAATGTTGCAAGATGCACACAATTTCTCTTTCCTGCTTCAAGAAGAAGTCGTGCCAGACGCGGATGCATGGGAAGTCTGCATAGCTCAAGGGCAAGAGGGGTTAATGCATTGTCTGAATCAATCGCTCCAAGAAGTGACAAAGTCTCCTCAGCCTGCTGTATTGCAGTTTGTGAAGGGGTTTCAAACCAGGGGAATTTCTCAATTGAATTATATCCTATCTGACGAATGGAAAGTACTGTTTCTGCAAGGTCAACGCGAAGTATTTCAGGTGTTGTACGCGTTGAAAGTCCTGCATGCAATTGAGTGCTCCACAGACGTATGCAGACACCTGCAGCCTCTCGCCCTGCACGTCCTGCACGCTGGTCTGCGGAATCGCGGCTTATTGATTCTGTAAACAGAGTGTTGAATCCGCGTGACGGATCAAATCTGCTTATGCGCGCAAGGCCTGAGTCTATTACATGCCGCACACCTGATATCGTAAGTGAAGTTTCGGCGATATTTGTCGCAACAATGATTTTCCGCCGGCCGCTCTGCTCCATAACCTGATTCTGAAGTCCTGCGGGAAGATCACCGTAAAGCGGAAATACATTCACCGGTTCACTTCGTACAGTGCGTTCAATTGATTCCATGGTGCGTCTGATTTCATAGACTCCGGGCATAAATATAAGTATGTCGCCAATATTACCTTGAGAAATAAGTGACGCAGCAGCCTTTGCGGCATGATCCCATACCGGAACTGTCTGTAAAGCTGCGGAATATCTGATGTCAATAGGGAAGAGTCGTCCGCCAGATGTAATGACAGTGACTGGATTTAAATATTTCTGCAATGGTTCAATATCTACAGTTGCAGACATGACAATTATCCGCAGATCAGGTCTATTTCTGTGCTGAAGATCAGCGGCGAGGCTCAGGCCGATATCACTTGTTAGATTGCGTTCATGAAATTCATCAAAAATTATTGTTGAAACAGATCTTATTTCCGGATCGTTAAGCAGCATCCTTGTCAGGATTCCCTCAGTGATAAAACATGCCCGTGTTTTATCTGATACTGCAGATTCAAACCTTGTTTGAAATCCGATCTCCTGACCTGGAATTGATCCGCGCTCATCTGCCACTCTGGCTGCAAGCATCCGCGCGGCAAGACGTCTTGGCTGCAGGATAAGAATTTTTCCGTCAGATTTTAAATTGTCAAGAATAAACTGTGGAATCTGTGTTGATTTTCCAGAACCTGTAGGAGCACGGACAATCAGTCTGTTTACAGAGTTGACTGCATCAAGAATATTATGTTTAAGATCATTAATAGGCAGCGACAAGATTGTCAAAATGGAACCTGCTTAAAGAAAAAATGTGGTAAAAAAATCAGTGATTGGAAGACGAACGCTACTTCTTTAAATAAATCGTTTTAGTCGCGTCAAGCATTTTCAATTTAAGAACATATAATTGACTGCCTGCAGATTTTGGATAATAAACAATCTGATCACGCCCGACATTTTGTTTACAGATAAGTTTCCCGCTGATTGAATACCATGCAGCAACGCACGGAATATCATTTGACAAATCACCTGAAATTTTTATTGAATTTGGAAGAAATTTGAATTTGTGAGTAAAATCATCTGCATTTGAAGTAATTTTATTTTTCGTTATTCCAAGAATTTTCTGTATTGCTCCGTATGCATTTATCTTTCCAGCTCCCCAGAGATTGTTTAGAGTACCGGTAGTAAATTCATCTGTTAAAGCAGTCTCCTGAATAATCTGTTTTACCTCTTCAGGTGTAAGATCCGGATCTGCCTGAAGCATCAGTGCGACAATACCAGTTACAACCGGGGCTGCCATTGATGTTCCTCCTGTAAATGAATATCGTCCATATCTTGTAGTTGTATCCGGCCAGAGCACAACGTCTTTATCTTCAGCTTCCGTGGATACACGGCTTAATGGGCCGACAATTTCTGAACCCGGAGCACAGATGTCCGGTTTTATCCGTCCATCAGCAGTAGGACCGGCACTTGAATACATGGTCATATTATGTGTAAAGTTGTCAGATTCATGTATTGTTCCATTCCACAGCTCTATGCGAAGTTTACTATTGTATGCCCCGGCAGTTATGTTCCTTTTTGCTGTGGCGCCTACTTCGTTTATTGACATCTCGGAATCACCATCGAAAAAGCCGTTTTGAGAAAAACTTTCAAATGACTTTTTGAAAAGGTTCCATGCATTAATGGTATCAGTTGATGAATTTGGATTTAAGACTTTGACACCAAGATAATGGTCCGGATTTGTTCCCGATAAAAAAGCTTCAACATGGACTTTATTGTTCAGAAGACTCCTGCGGGTTGACACAACCTGAAAAATAAGAGTGTCAATTTTATTGTTTGCTGAATCTGTATAGTAAAGTGTGTCAAGGTAGTTTGTATTGGTTGATGTATTTATTACAGGTTTAAGCTGATAGTAATTCATTGTTGATTTGTCAAGCACAAGGAATGTTGCTGAAAAATAAACACCGGAGGTTCCCCACATCTCAATTGCACTGGCTGATTGAGAAAGCGCATCGCCACTATACCATTGAGCAGGTGTGATCCAGGTGCTTTTAGTTTCGTTTTTATTAAGCGTAAATTTGATATGAGGTTTTTTGTCCCTGTCATTTCCGGCAGCACCTACAATAATTCTGCCTTTTCCTGATAAGTCATCAATACTGCGGTCAATGAGTGATGTTCCATCATGCGGACCAGATTGACTTCCAATACTCATATTTATGACACAAGGCATGTTCAGGGAATCAGCAATTGAAAAAATCCATTTAATTCCGTCAATTAGATCATTGTCAAGGCCGCTGTATTTGAGGCCTATCAGAGAAGATTTCGGTGCTGGCCCATAATAAGGATTTGATTTGACAACAGAACCGGCGGCAAATCCGCTTACCCATGTGCCGTGAGTTGCATTTCCATATAAAGCGAACTGGGGATCAGCATCAATCTGATCATGGTTTTTTATTGTACCATAGCCAAAACGGTTTGAAGGACCGGTTGTATCGTTCTGATCCCATATTGAGAGAAAACGGGTACTTCCAAGTGAATCAAGAAATGCAGGGTGATGAGTATCGAATTCTGTCTCCATTATTCCCACAAGCACACCATTTCCATCATAGGATTTTGGCAGATTACTAAGTACATTTCCATGTACTTCATCAACATGTGTTATCTTTCTGGCAGAATCCATGCAGGAAAACACTCTGGATGGCATTTTAACGTAACTCAAGCCGTCAATAGCGGTTAAATAACAGGCAGTTTCTGCAGGTCCATCAAGTTCCACAATATTATTGATCACCTTTGATCTGTATTTCCACCCGTATTCTGTTAAAATTCCAGGATCAAATGATGAATCGACCAGAGCAAGTACACGAATATTCTTTGTCAGTGGTTTTGTTCTATATGATTTGCAGGCTTTTGAAAAATTATCTTTTGTGATTGAAACCTGATTTTTACCAAGTTCCATATATCCCTTGAATTGAATGTTTTTTTTTGGAAAAACAGTACCTGTAATAATTGTTAAAAATAATAATGCCAATGACAGAATATTTCTCATTGTTAAATTCTCCCTATATATACAAGTATACATAAAGTCGATACAGAAAACATATAATTTACCGATAAAATATATGCAATAAACGTACTTGTATTTTTAAAATTTGAATTGTAGAAACGGACAGTCTGATGACTATACTTGAGGTTTATTTAAATCTGATTTAAATAAAAGATTTTGTAATAGATCACGACATGAGGTCTTCATATATTTCTGAAACAAGGAAGGTAAAATTCCAATTTCCATATACTTGTTTAAGGTTTACAAATTACATCAGTGTCGGGAATTGCACAAGACTATAATATGTCGGAGAAATCATGTTTGACAGACAAAAGGAATGTTTGACAAAAAGGCATATCACAGGCGATTTAGAAAAAGATCTTTTCAATCCTGAACGGATTAATTAAACCTTTTAATCCAGCTTCCGCAGTAAAATCAGGGAGACTTTTTTTTACGGATTATTTTTTTGGAAATAGTTGTACTTCCTGATGCGGTCATTGTGTAATCACCGCATGAACACTTTGCTTTTACACGTACCTGTGTATTTAATGGCAGGTTTAATAGATTTATAATCGCTTTTCCGTCAGTGTTTGTTACAAAACAGGAACGGTCATCTGCATCATACTTGATGGAACCGGAATCATTTGTAATTGTATTGCACATAAAAGTTCCCTGCGTTGCCGAAACGTCAATCTGTGTTCCCTGAACAGGGGCTCCGTCACGACTCAGCAGAGTCACTTCAATAATTGCTTTTGCCATAGTCTCACCCTCAAGCAGCTGAATCGGTTTTACTTTCATTGAAAGGCTGCATGAAACAACAATCTGTTCATCAGAATCGATATAACCCATGGCATCGGAATCAGATGCCTGACAATTGACGGCACAGAAATGCGCGGCAAACAGTACAAGCATCATTTTAATAATAGAATTAAACATGTTTTTAACACCTTTTTAAGATTCAATAACCGGGAAAATAAGAATGCAACCATTACCTTTTAATATAACGCCTGTTTGTTTGTCAGTCAATAGAATCTGCAAAATACTTAGAAACCGGTTAACATTACCGTGGAAAATGCAGATGTAAATTTATAGATCGCAGGAAACTTATTGAATGAAGGAAAATAATTCATCGATACGGCTGGCATAAGTATGGTTTTTCAATATTTGCATTCTGTTAAGTGACGAATTTGTAATTTGAATTGCTTCAGGCTCTGATAAAATATTTTTTACCTGCAGACAGGCATCGTCTGCATTTTTAAAAGTAGTAAAGCTGCACCCGGGAAGGGCGCTGTAGAGAAGCGGTATATCTTCGGAGAGCAGTGCTGTTTCATTTATTAAAATATCATAAACACGGGGACTTATGTGTACATCTTCCCGTTCCAGGGGATTGTCAACAGAGAGATTGATTCCGATAGATGATTTTGAAAGGATCGACTGCATAAGTATATCATCTGTCCATGCTTTACAAATAATTGAGCTTTCAAGCGGTCCGTGATACTTATCCCATCCACTTCCTGCAATGGCAAGTGTGTAACCTTCTCTATGAAGTCTTTCAAGTATATGTATGCGGTATGGACTTGGAATGCCGATGAATGCAACGTTGTAAATTATTGGCTGATCGTGAATCTTGCTCTCGCTCGGAGATGATGAGGCTGCGGTTGGAAGAAAATGATATCTGCATCCGTTAATTTCGCATTGAGATGGCAGCGGCCCTTTCTGTATAGCACAGAAATGATCATAGCCGCCAAGAATATCTTTCCAGTAAACAGCCCGTCTGTAATCCTCATAGAACCAGTGAATTGTACATATACCTTGTTTACGAAGGAGATTGCAGGTAAACAGAGTGACAGGACTGAGTGCTCCGGTAAGCAGATGTGTAGTCCCGAAGTCAAGACAGGCTACAGCAAGTGTCTGATTAAGGAGGTCAATCGCAATATTTTCATCAGGGGTACGAAGCAATTTTGTAAATGCATCGTAATAGGTGAGTGTATCGAAACATTTTAAAGAATTATTTCCGACTTTTGCAAGTAAAGCATCTGATGCTTTCTGCGCAATAATTCGTGCTGCACCGTAAGGGGGCAGCACAATGCACCATTTTGATGCAGAGATCATATTCGAAGATCACCAGCTGTCGGCAGGGAGTCAATTCCACCGCCCTTAAGTCCTTTGTAAAGCGCAACAGAATTTGCAAATCTGGCTGCAGAGAAGGCATCAAAGCCTCGTGCTATAAAATGAAGAAATCCTCCATTGAACGCACTGCCGATTAAAGTGAAGTCTTTTATGGAATCTGTGCTGTGTTCCTGATGAAGTTCCTCTACTTTTCCATCATAACCGACAAGACATCCGTTTTCCCCTGTCTTGACAACAACAATTGAAACACCGCGGTCCCACAGGAATCCTATTACGTCAAGTGGCCGCTCATAGCCGAATAGTGCCTTTGTTTCATCAGGTGCTGATGGTAAAATGACATCAATCAGAGGCAATACGCTCCAGAGACTTTCCTTCGCATCGTCAAGTGACCACCGCTGAAGACGCAGATTCGGGTCGTAAGCTACCATTATATCATTACTGTGCGCGAAATTGAAAGCCTTGAATATTGTGTGCCGCGCGGCTTTCGATACAGACTGAAGCTCACTTGACGCGTAAACAATCTTGCAGTTTTCAATAAGGTCATCATATACCATTGAAGGTGTAATGTGATCAGCAGCATTGCCTGGTCTGTGAACAAGATATTCACGCTGTTCCGGGTAACGTGAACTTGTAAAGTAAATGCCGTTATATCCCTGACTGGTAATTACATGATCGATATTTATTCCCTGTGAAAGTAAACGTTCACGGATCATCGAATGAAAAGGGTCTCTGGCTATTGAGGAAAGAAGCTGTACACCCGATCCGAGCCTTGCTGCTGTGGCTCCTGCAATGATGTCTGCACCGCCTATATCTTTACAGTATGATTCGCTTAAGCAGACATCACTATCACAGCGGAATTCGACATAGCACTCACCTATGACAAGAAGATCGTAATCTCTTATATGTATTGGTTTCATTGATCATTTCGCAATCTGAGAGGTATCACTGTTTATAACGGTTTACAATTACATCTGCGAATCCGTTTATGAGTATGTCAATTTCCTGCTTACGGACAATTGATTTCAGCCAGTTTTCAGGAATACTTGATATTCCGTGAGCTATTCCTGCGATACCGCCTGCAACCGTACCGGTAGTATCCGTGTCCAGTCCAAGGTTTACTGCTGCAAGCAGTACCGAATCTGTGGAATGAAAACGCATGAAACACCAGATTGCTGCTTCAAGTGTGTCGACAATGTATCCGGTAGAACCTATTTCGGGCTCTTCAAGAACTGTGACACCCAATGAAAGAACGCGTTTAAAATGCACAAGTTCATCTTTGTAAATAGGGCTGCTGCTGTAGTATTCATTTGCTTTGTCAGAAGCATTTTTTAACGCTCCGATTTTGTCATCACTTGTGAGCAGCTCACGTACAAAAAGAGAATATATGCCGCACCCGACATTTGAACGCGGATGTGAATGTGTTATAGAGCAGACCTCATGAATGTGTTCCAGAAATTCATCAGTCTTTTCTCCGTGAAAATACAATGCCGCAGGAAGAATTCTCATAAGTGAACCGTTTCCGTTATCATCCTCGGAATTGCAGCCGCTCTGGCGTGCACTGATACCTTCTGTAACAATTCTGTCCAGTGCCATAAATGTTGTTATTCCTGAATCAAACACAAAACCTGCGGGTGTCCAGTGGGCTTCAAACAGCCATTTGCAGAATGTTTTTGCCATCTCCTCAAGATCATACCCTTTACAGAGACTTTCCATTGTACAGAGGACCATTGAACTGTCATCAGACCAGGTGCCTTGCGGCTGGTCGTACCGGCCATAACCTAACATGTTTTTTACTGAGCAAAGTGATAATTCGCTTCTTGAGGTAAACTCTACAGGCACTCCGAGTGCGTCGCCGACAATTGCTGAGGTAACTGCTGATATAATTTTTTCTTTTAATTGCATAGTAATTTTTAAAGTTATCTTAATTGTGTTGTTTATGTTATGATCAGTATAAACAGTTTTTCATTGAGTTTGCAAAAAAACGAAATTCCGGTATAGTATGATACCCTGTTTTCACATTCGCCTGGCTCTTTGTTCTAAGTATGAATATACTGAACAGGTATTTTAAAAATAGAATGTAAGACTACATTTAAAGTTAATTTATTGCAAGAAAATACTAATTGCCAATAAAATAGTGTTCATTATCAATATTTTTTCTCATTTTGTTTTGTGCGCTTATATGAACCGGATGTTCATCTGTACTTAAAAAAATATCATTTTATTAAGCATCTGACAAAAAAATGCATTTTTCAAACGTCTATTATTACACTGTATTTGAAATTCGCGATCATTTATTTTACAATTAATTAAAAACGGCTGTAGGATATAATATTAAGTAAGCTTTAAAGGCTGGAAAATTAACAGAAGAGTGTGAAATGTCCACTGAAGAACCAATGAAAATAATCGCAGATGAAAATATTCCGCTTGTAGAAGATGCATTTGCAGAGTTTGGAAGTGTTGTTACAGTACCGGGAAGGGAGATAACAAAAGAGCTTCTTGATGATGCATCAATATTGCTTGTGCGGTCTATCACTGAGGTAAATAAGGATTTACTTGATAAAACACAGGTAAAATTTGTTGCAACCGCTACAATCGGAACGGATCATGTAGATGTAAATTATCTGCGGGATAATAATATCGGTTTTGCATATGCACCTGCATCAAATGCTGATTCAGTAGCTCAATATGTTGTTGCGGCCATTATGCAGATGGCAAAAAAGAATTCTCTCAAACTTTCAGATCTTACGCTTGGAATAATCGGAGTAGGAAATGTCGGCAGTCGTGTTTACAGCTGCGCCAGCACTCTTGGAATAAAATGTCTGCTCAATGATCCGCCAAAGAAACGTTTGACACAAAGTGATACCTATGTCTCACTTGATACAGTCCTTGATAATGCAGATATAATTTCCATTCATGTACCGCTTATTACAGCTGGAGAGGATGTTACTTACAGGATGGTCGGGTATGATTTCATTGAAAGGATGAAACCCGGGGTGATTCTGATTAATACCAGCCGGGGAAAAGTGGTTGATGAAAAATGTCTGCGCGCATCACGTTCAAGAATCGGAGCGCTTGTTTTGGATGTATGGGAGGGGGAGCCTGATATAAGCATAGAAACATTGCGAATGACTGATATTTGTACACCTCACATTGCAGGATATTCTTATGATGGTAAACTGCGGGGAACACAGATGATTTATGATTCAACCTGTGCATTTTTCTTTCGAAGTCCTAAATGGTGTATTCCCCAGAGCATAACAACAGGTATTGTCGCAGAGTTTGATTGCACAAAGTCAAGCGATCCTGTGTATGATGCAGTCTGTAATGCGTACCCTGTCATGCGTGATGATGCGGCGTTAAGAAAAATTACAGATGCAAATAAGGATATGCAGGGAAAGTTTTTTGATGATCTTCGCAAAAATTATCCCCGTCGAAATGAATTCGCACATTACATGGTAAAATGCAGAGCAGATCAGGGTGATGAATCGATAAAATTAAGGAATCTTGGATTTATTGTCAGTAAAGTTTGATTCCGATTCGAATCTGAAACTGAATTATCTGGCAGATCCTGCTGATTTTCATAGCCATTTTAAAAATAACATTATTATATTTCGGGTATGTAATTTGTGTTGATTGTGGTTATAAATAAGTATTATTATACATTCTTAAAAATATTCAGAAGATTTTTAATTAAACTGTGTAAATTATGTTCAGATGGACTGAACTATGTATATATTTTGATCCACTAATTTTAAAATTATAATTTCTGCCTTATTGTTTGGGAGTTTACACATGCGTCTCAGCGGTTATTATTTGACAAGTCTTGTAATTGTTTCATGCTATTTAAACGGTTCATCAACAATTCTTCCAATTGCCTCATCACTGCCAAAAGTTTCAAAATCATATGATTCCATTCTTTTAAAAACCTGGCAGGGAATCAAAACCCGTAATATAGATCCTTATTCTTTATCACTTGTTCACAGACCAAAGTCTGAGTATCCCGGTGATGCTGTGTCTGAAGGGGTAGGGTATGGAATGCTGCTTGCTATTTATTGCAATGATCAGAAATATTTTAATAAACTATGGTTTACAGCTGAAAAAAATATGTGGCAGGGTTCATTCTATGACTGGTGGCTTGGTGCTGATGGAAAAAAAGGCGGCATGGGTTTTACCGGTGCTGCTACTGATGCAGAAGAAGATATTGCAGTTGCGCTTATCTTTGCAGATCAACTTGTTAAAAAAGGTATATGGAGTTCATCCGGAGCTGATTGTGATGGAGTAAGCTATAATGCCCGAGCTAAAGTGATCCTGGAGAGTATAAAAACAAATATGCTTGAAGGGTCTTATGTAAGACCTGGTGCCGGATGGGGCGGCGCCGGATTTGTTAATCCGGGGTATTTTGCACCAGCATGGTATAGAGTGTTTGCTGAATTCGATTCAACAGGTAAGTCTATCTGGAATAGTGTTATTGATCAATGTTATACTACTATTTTTGCAAATCCAGGTTTTGAAAGCGGCTTGATTCCTGACTGGATGCAGCCAAATGGAAAATACAATGAGACTGCTCTTGGATATAATCCTACAGGCGATGGCAAATGGATGTATAAAGATGGAATCCGCGTTTTATGGAGACTTGCAACAGACTATCTCTGGTATGATGAACCGCGGGCGAAAACATTTTTGCAGAAATCGATGAAGTTTATCGGTGAACCTTCAAAGGCAAACTTTTATCAGATGGATGGATCGGAAGCTACAGGTACATGGAAACTTGGCAATGGTGTGGAGAGACCACGGTCAGAGCATAGTCCTCTGACAATTGGAATGTGGGCTTGTGCATCGATGTGTCTGGGAGTTGAGGAAGCAGAAAAATACAGTGATGAACTTCTGAAATACTATGATGAGGGTGCTGATTACTGGGGCCGTGCAAAAGATTTAGATGGAATAGACTCTGTGCATTCCGAGGATACTTTACATAATGAAATGTATTTCGACCAGTTCCTCGCATGGTTTGGTGCATCACTTATTTCCGGAGTCTGGACAAATATCTGGGAAGATATGAAAGATCCTGATCCGACAACTCCACTTGAATGGCTGATATACCCGAAAATAAACATGGTTGATATTAATGCAGATAAGACGCCATTGACAATTTCTGCTGAAATGAGTAAAAGCGCAAGATGGACGATTACATTGACAAGCCGCGAAACGCCCGGTTCTGAAGTGGTATTCAGCGGTTCAGGAAAAGTCATAGATCTGAACTGGTATGGTCTTTCATTGACAGGTGAGCCGATGCCTCAGGGATATTATGATGTGACAGTAAAGGCAAAAGGGATGGATACTTCAGCGAAATTATCTGTCTGGCTCGGGAAATCACTCAGTCTTATGGATGGCAGCAGACTTATTATTGATGATTTCAGAGATGGTGATATAAGACCGTTTTTTGGATCGACATGGACCTCTTATCTTGACAGCTATGAAGGCAAGGCCGGAAAATCATCTGTAAAAAAGCTTGCAGTTGAAGAAAATGGAAGCAGCAGCGAATTGCATTGGCAATATCTGCTTGATGCAGGCAACCTGGGATTTGATCCGTATGCCGCTGTTGAGTGGAACAATGTAGCTGATGGAAAAATGATTGACCTTACGGGAATTGACACTGTGATAATCACAGCCCGTGCGAAATCAGATGTCGGAATATCGTTTCAGTTTGCAACAACAGATATTACTGATTACAGCTACTATGACGATTCACTGTATCTTACAACAAGCAATAAGGAATATAAAGTTCCAGTAAATGAACTCAAGCAGCGTTTTGGCGGAAGTGCAAAACTTGATCTGACAAAAGTCAGTGGAATTCGTTTACAGGTGCAGCAGAAGACAGGAACAGAAAACGAACTTATTATCAGTAAAATTGTTTTCGCCGGAAATGTATCTAAACTCTACACTGCTCCGCCGGCCTATAAACAAATCAGTGTTATTTATCCCTACAGATCAGCCGCCGGCAAAAAGATAATTTCATCTGTGAATGTGACGTCACAGAACCTGACAGTTAAATTGAATAAATCGCTGGTGAATGGCAAAGTAATGCTTGTCAATGCAGCAGGAAAGACAATATCTCAAATAGTAAATGTACGTTCCAATATTATTTCAATGAATTCTGGTATGTCAGGTCATGGCATAGTTTCAGGTCTTTATTTTATTTCCATACGTGATAATAATAACTTTATTGCAACCGTTCCGGTTCATATAATGAAATAATAAACCTTAAAAAGCAAATGAAATTGTAAATTTTATATCTCGCCCCCTAAAACCCCTGCAGGGGGACTTCATGAAAATTAAAATCTTAAAAGTCCTCCTGTGGGGGGGTAGGGGGCGAAGATTGATGCATTTACAATGTTTGACTAATTAATTAATGAGAATGACCGCATCCTCCGCTGCAACCGCATCCGCCACCACCGCCATATGACCCACATGAGTCCGCACTTGAACAGCTTGTGCCGCAGGGTCCGATGGATTTGCCCAAAGAGATAGCACCAATCGCAGAAATGAGTTTTTCTGTCTCAGATGATTCACATGATGGGCATGGGACTGTTTTATTGCGGTCACCGTTTACCAATTCTTCAAATTTTTTTCCACATTTTTTACATTTGTACTCAAAAATAGGCATATTCAGACTCCTTGAAATTTATCTTAATATTTTGATTTTCATAATTTTACAAGGCAGCTAAGCTTGTATGTGCACTGATTTATTTATCAGGCATTCAATGAATTTACTTAATAGTCTTATGATTGCACAAATGGTTTAGCATTCATTTATATGCTCATCTGTGTTGCCAAGTAATTGTCTAAAAAGAAAAAAAGAAGATTTAATTATAACATTAATTGTATCCTGAAATTAAATTTATGTTTTCTTCAATATAACTATTAGTAATTTTGATAAATATGCAGAGTATTACAAACGATATTTTAGATCTTGATGGTTTAAAGTTCGGCAGGTATGTTCCTCTTAAGCTGCTTGGAAAAGGAGCTATGGGCCGCGTATATCTGTCGCTTGATCCGGTATTGCAGCGATCAGTAGCAGTTAAAGTTATTGCACTTGATGAAAAAATTGATAAAAAGACATATGTATCGTTTCTCGAAAGGTTTACACTCGAAGCGCGTGCATCAGCACGTCTGAGTCATCCATCAATTGTAAAGGTATTTGATGCCGGCGAGCAGAATGGTTTTCCATGGATTGCATTTGAATATGTTGATGGTGAAAGTCTTGAGGATCTGCTTATTCGTGACAAACAGATCAGTAATGAGAAGATTAAATCAATACTGACTGATATTGCGTCTGCATTAAAACATGCACATGAAGCCGGAATCGTTCACCGCGATGTAAAGCCAGCCAATATACTTATTGAAAAAAAAACAGGCATTGCAAAATTGTCCGATTTTGGTGTTGTAAAAGCACCGTTTTCAATGGCGACCCAGGAAGGCACAACTCTTGGATCTCCAGGGTATATGTCACCTGAACAAATTGATGGAAACGGTGTAGATCAGCGAAGTGATCTTTTTTCACTGGGAATTGTGTATTATCAGATGTTAACCGGGGTGCATCCGTTTCTTCGCGATACACTTCAAAGCACACTTTATGCAACAATTATTGGTGAATATACTCCATTGCGCCAGATCAAATCAGACATTGAGTTCGATACAGAACAACTGATTACAAAACTTCTTAAAGTTAAAAAAGAAGATCGTCTAATATCAGCAGATGATTTTTTAAAATCTATCAATAAGGGCAGTGCATCTGTTAATGATTCCGTAAATGTAAATTTATCAGGAATGCTGCTTAAAACCGGAACTGAACTTATGAAATCAGTTCAGCCTGTGATAAATATCGTCAAAAAAACTGACAGAATGATTATGAATACTGCCAGAAATCCAAAACTGCAGACAGCTGTCAGATTGTCAGTTAAATTATTACTGAAAGTATTTGTAAAGATTTATCAGACTGCAATGAATTTGCCAGTAAGGAAAATGATTGATACCAGAAAATCACGAAATGTTACAATTGCAGCAGCAGTAATAGTTATTCTGTCAACTTTATCAATATTTATATATGATAATTATTTTAATTTGACAAATAAAGAAAAAACAGTATTGAGCGAACTTGCAGGCGATGGATACGCAGGAACTCCGGCACAATTGATGAAGCAGTGTTCAGGATTGATTGACAATAACGAACTCAACAGTGCGCAGGATATTGCTGAAGCTATGATTAAAATCCGCAGACAATCAGCCCATGCATACATTTTAAATGCGATTATTGAGCTCAAGGATGATGATGGTGATGATGCGGTTGAGGAAATAGACAAAGGTAAACGTGTCAAAGGATTCAATAAAGTATTTCGAAAAGAGAAACGCATATTTCTGAATGCTCTGAAGGAGTATCTTGTCAGTGAAGAAATTGACAGGCAGATGATTGATTGTGTTGTATATTCACTGAATCTTGGAAAAGAACATGTTATTCGTCAATGGGCTTATGAAAAACCATACTGGCTGAGATGGAATTCAATACGCATACTTAATGAGACAGAATTTAAAGTTGATATGGTTGAAGTTTACATACTCGATTTGAAATATGCAGGCAGTGTACGAGTAAGGGTCCGGGCTGCCAATAAACTGGCTGAAATGAAAGATAAACGTGCAGTGACTGCACTTGATGAGGTGGCCAAACGCGGGTTTGCGGACCCCATAGTATCTGTTGCTGCACAGTCTGCTCTTGATCAGAACAAAAAATAGTCTCTACTTGCTATGCTTTTATTCTATGTCCCGAATACATGAATAGAATATTTATGTAACCTCATATTATAAAATTATCTGAGTAATACAGAAATTTCCATTTGAATTATTTATTGTAAAACGCTGCTTATCTGTGTATAATATTAGAAAGATCAGATATGGAGGTTTTGTATGAATATTGGAATAAATGCATCTGCCTCTGGAATGAATGCTGCTGCAGTTAATCAGCGAGTTACAGCAAATAATATTGCCAATATCAATACTCCGTCATATACTGCAAAAAGCACTGTTCAAACTGAAGTATTCCCAGCTGGAACAAGAGTCGCAAATCTGCGCGATGATACGTCTCTTACAAATGATCTGAATAAGCAGATGACTGATCTTGAAAATAATAAGAATTTTTATTCTGCAAATGCAAAAGCTTTCAAAGTACAGAGCCGGATGGCTGGAGAAGTAATCAATCTGGTTGGATGATATTTCTCTGTCTGTTAACTTCAATCTCTTACCTGCGGTAAGAGATTGTTTTTTGTCATTAATAACAAATAAGATTCCTCCTCTTCTATGATTTTAAAAACACTTTGAAAATCGGCTTAAATATTTTTCTGCTATTATCCACGACTTATATTAATAAAATATCAAAAACAGATAAGTGTAACGCAAATTCTAAAAAAGAAATATTCAACAGTAAAAAAAATGTCAGAAATAAAGCTCAAATTTTTAGGTGCAGCAGAATCTGTAACCGGCACATGTACACTTGTTACATGTGGTAAGACAACTTTGCTCGTAGATTGCGGTGTTATTCAAAATGGCCAGAAAGAAAATGAGTTGAATTATAAGCCGTTTTCTTTTGATGTTCACGGCTTAAATGCTGTGATTATGACTCATGGTCATATGGATCATACAGGACGTATGCCGCTGCTTGTTAGTCAAGGATTTACAGGGGAGATCATTGCTCATCCCGCATCAGCAGAGCTTGCATCACTTATATGGTTCGATAGTGTCAGGATTCATAACTCTGGCAGTGAACCTCTATACAATGAAAATGCGGTGAATAATACTATCGCAAAGATCCGTACTGTACAATATGAAAATGAAATAGAAATTAATGATGTAAAGCTGACATTTTTTGATGCTGGTCATATACTTGGGTCATCACATGTCCTGATAAACTATAAAGGAAAAAGGGTCATTTTTTCCGGAGATATCGGAATCAGGCAGACACCAATTATCCGGGACCCATATGTAAAGTGGACCGAAAACGTGCATGGTGTGGTTATTGAATCGACATATGGTAATCGTATTCACAAGGGACGCGACCAGACAATTGAAGAATTCAAGGAAATTGTTCGCCGAACAATCAGTGAAAAAGGAATAATAATTATTCCAGCCTTTGCAATAGGAAGAACACAGGAAATTCTTTATCATCTTAATACTCTTGTAGAGCATAAACATATTCCTGTGATTCCGGTATTTGTAGATTCCCCAATGGCAAACAGGGTAACACAGATTTATCGAAAGTATACTGATTGCTATGATTCAGTAGCAGCGATGCAGATTTTTACCGGAGATATGCCGCTTGAATTCAGAGGATTGAATAGTGTTATGTCAAGCTCAGATTCAAAATCAATTAAAAATACACTCCCGCCCTATATCATTATTGCCGGGTCCGGAATGTGCAATGGCGGCCGTGTTGTTAGTCATTTGCAGAATAATCTTAATAATAAAAAAACAACAGTAATGTTTGTCGGCTATCAGGGTTATGGAACAACAGGACGAAGTCTTGTTGATGGTGAAGGGAGTGTTTTTATTGGCGGTGAGTATTGTGATGTAGCTGCGCGAATCGAGACACTCAATGGTTTCAGTGCTCATGCAGACAAGCAGGAGCTTATCGATTGGGCAAAAGCAGTTAAAGGCAATGACATAAAATGGTTTGTAAATCACGGTGAAAAAGCTGCATCCGAAGCTCTTGCATCTGAACTTGTAAAGGCAAATTGCGGTACTGCAGAAGTTGCAAAGATGGGTATGGAAGTTGTCATTTAACGAATTATTCCTTCAATATGAAAAAATTATGTCTCCGTTTAAAATCATTGTCCCAGATACTATTTTAAAAGGTGTTGATACTTTCTCTGACTGATTAATTTTATATTTCAAACAGATCAGAAAAGATTTTTTAGATTTTTATACATTTTTTCGGATCAACTAACAGAGTCTTATAAAAATTTGGAGGAGTATGACGGGTCAGATTATTATTGCATTTTTAACGCTGTTTGCCATGTTTATTCTGTTTCTGGTCATAAGCCGCACAATAAATAATGTAATAAACTTACTGGTGAAGCTTGAATATCTACTTAAAAAAGAACATGAACTGAAACTTGAAGCACTTGAAGTTCGTAAATTAATGGAAGAACAGGCAGAACTCAGTGATCAGAAACGGGATGAAAAAAGAAAGTCACTATTATGACAGATAAAAATTATAAAGGTAAAGTATTTGTTTTCTCAGCACCATCGGGTGCGGGCAAGACCACACTTCTGAATTATCTTCGTGATGCAGTTCCAGGGCTTGTTTATTCTATATCTGCAACTACCAGAAAGCCGCGTCAGGGTGAAGTTCACGGGGTGCATTATTTTTTCTATTCTGTTGACGAGTTTAAAAACAGAATTGACAATAATGAATTCGCTGAATGGGCAGTTGTACATGATAACTATTATGGTACTCCAAAATCATTTATTGATGAAACAATTGGAAAAGGAATGCACATAATAATGGATATTGATGTGTTCGGAAAAAAAACATTTGATAAATCATATCCTGACGCGATCGGTATTCTTATTCTGCCGCCTGATATGGAGACGCTTGAAAAAAGGCTTCGCGGCCGGGGAAGTGATGATGAGTTTACAGTGCGTACCCGCCTGAAAAATGCATTGACAGAAATGAACTTCGCAAAAGATCAGGGAAAATATGAATTTACAATTGTCAATGATGACCTGAACCGCGCGAAAAAAGAGACAAAGCAGCTTATATGTTCACAAATTGCTCATGCAGACTGAATAAAATTCATGGAAAATCAGAATCTGTCTGTCAGAAATTTTGTTCTTGATGATTCTGAGTTGACAATTGGCAGGGATTTGTCCTGCCGGATGCAGCTGCATGGCTTCGGTATATCCCGCATACACGCATCAGTAAAGTTGGCTTCTGGAAATGTTGAACTGACTGATTTAAAAAGCACATTCGGTGTTCGTGTCAATGAAACTGATATTGACCGGAAAATACTTGCGCATGGTGATATACTTTCAATCGGTGTATACAGGTTTGAAATCATATTTGCAGCTGATAATATGTCAGTTGCATTCAGACAACTGACAGCCGGTCTTGCAGATGCAGTTCATGAGGATATTATTGAAAGTGTGCAGGTTATCGGGCGCGATGAATCCTGCGATATCTGTCTCACGCATCCGCTCGTGTCAAGACATCATGCAGAAGTTTTCCGAATATCCGGGCAGCTTTTGAAAATAGTCGATAACCACAGTACCAATAATACATATGTCAATGGTACTGCCATAACTGAAAAGGTACTTGAAAACGGCGATGTTGTGCAGGTTGGTCCGTTTCGGCTGTACGTTGATGATGGACGGCTGATGCATGTCGATGAAAAAAATCAGATGCAGCTGGATGCATGCGGTGTGAGTGTGAAGGGAACAGATCACCTTATTCTTGACAGTGTATCAATGAGTATACACCCTGGAGATTTTGTTGCAATGCTTGGACCGTCGGGGGCAGGAAAATCGACATTGACAAAAGTATTAAGCGGAAGACTTGAACCTGATACAGGATCTGTATTTGTAAATAATTTACCGATGAAACGTTTCAGCGCCGCCTTTGCATCACATATCGGATACGTAACGCAAGAGAATATCCTTTATAAAGAATTGACTGTTGAAGAAACTTTCATCGAGCAGAGCCGTCTTCGCCTGCCTGCTGACAGTACTCTTGCAGAACGTAATGTAAGAATTGCAGAAGTAATTGATCTGCTCGAACTTCAAAACGTAAGATTTCATCGAATCACACTTCTGTCCGGTGGAGAAACGAAACGGGTACATCTTGGAATAGAACTTCTGTCATCACCGTCACTGATATTTCTTGATGAGCCTCTTGCAGGGCTTGATCCTGGTCTTGTCCGTAAATTTATGCAGCTTTTCAGGAAGATCTGCGATCAGGGACATACTCTTGTTCTTATCACCCATACTCTTGAACAGATTAATTTCTGTGACAGAATTTTATATCTTGACAGAGGAAAACTGATTTTTTCAGGAGCTTCATCAGAGATATGTACAAGTTTCAATATATCATCTATTGCGCAATTGTATGAAAATACAGAATCTGCAGAACTGATAGATGGCAGAAACGAATCAGTACTTTATGCGTATTTTAAAAAAGAACAGCACAGACGCAGTGAACTTAAACGAAAAAGATCATGCTCTTTTTTTTCACAGGTCAATTTATTGACACTCAGATATTTCAGGGTACTTGTCAGGGATACAAAAAGTATCACTATTACGCTTCTTCAGGCACCTCTTATTACAATATTGATGATTTTATTATTTGGTAACGGAGAGCACTATCTGCCGATGACTTTTTATTTCTGCATTGCCATATCGTCAATTTGGATCGGCGGCATTGCAACTATTCGCGATTTCGCACGCGACTGGGTTTTTCTTACAAGAGATTATCACCATGGTTTATCAATCGGGGCCTATGTTTTGTCAAAGTTGACCGTTGCAGCCGGCATTTCGTGTTTTTCAACATTTCTATTTGGGATTTTCTTGAAACTGCTTTTCAAAAATTGTGCTGTTGACTGGTCATTAATATTTCTTGCAGGTACCGGGATCTTTTCCGGAGCAGTGCTTGGGTTATGTATAAGTGCATGGTCAGGAAATGTCGGAAGAGCTGTGGCACTTTTGCCTGTAATGTTTATACCGCAGATCCTGTTTTCCGGTATAATGATGCCATTCGACAGGATGAATTCTGCAGGACAGGTGATTTCACACATAACTATTGCAAGACCACTTTTCAGTATGCTCAAGAAGGTATCTCTTCTCAAGCGGCCAATTTATTCTTTATCAGAGTGGACACCGCTATTTTGTCTGAACTGTGTATTAATTATTTTAATAGTAATTGCAGTACGTTTTCATTACAGGCGCTTATAATGTTTAAGGATTTACCATGTTATCGCAAATGTTAAAACAACCAAAAGATGCACAGTGCCTGCCGGCATATATCGGAAATTACAAGATACTCGATAAAATCGGCAAAGGTGGAATGGGTGATATTTATAAAGCGATGCAGGAACCTTTGAACAGGGTCGTTGCTTTGAAAGTGCTGTCTCCACAGATGTCAAGAGATGGTGAGTTTACAAAAAGGTTTGAAATTGAAGCAAAAGCCATTTCCATGCTTCAACATCAGAATATTGTCAATATTTACGAATATGGCGAGGATGACGGACTGAAATATTTTGCCATGCAGTATGTCGACGGGTACGATCTGAGTAAATTCATCTATAACAGCAAAATGCTTCCGATCGGACAGATTATCGATTTTTCAAAACAGATATGCCGCGGTTTACGTTATGCTCACAGCTGTAATGTGATTCATCGTGATATAAAACCGCAGAATGTTCTGATTGATAAAAGCGGAGTGGCAAGACTGAGTGATTTCGGTATTGCAAAGATATTTTCATCGACAGATATAACTCTTACCGGCTCTGCCGTAGGAACACCAGAGTATATGTCACCGGAACAGGCACAGGGAAAAAAGCCGGATTTACAAACAGATGTTTATTCGCTTGGAATTGTCATGTACGAAATGCTTACACGACGTCCTCCGTTTACAGCGAATAATCCGATGGCTGTTGCATACAAGCAGGTTCATGAACTGCCGATGCCTCCATCACTGAAGAGAAAAGATACTCCTAAAAGGCTTGAACTGATTATTCTCAAGGCACTGAAGAAAGACAAACGGGAACGGTATGGATCTGTTGAAGAGATGCTTGATCATCTTGATTCTGTTGACATTCAGGACAGGGTTCATCATACAACAGCATTCTTCAAGCCGTTTGTTAAAGAAAAGAGTGCTGAATCTGAAACAAATAAGAAGAACCGCAGAATCACAGATCGCAGAAACGGTGACAGACGAAGAGAATTGTCCGCGCCTTTTCTATCAGGAGATTACTGGATTGAAGTAATCAAATATAACTGGATTACTTGGATTCTTTTTCTTATTCTTTCTGCGCTTGTAATAAAACACATATTTCTGGAGTGATAAATGACTGATATATCATTATCAACGCGTGACAAAGGAGATATCGGGGAGGATGCTGCCGCTGAGTATCTTTTATCAAGCGGGTATTCAGTTGTAAATAGAAATTACAGATCAAAAATAGGTGAAATAGACTGCATTGCAAAAGATACTGATGGAGTGCTTGTATTTGTTGAAGTCAAGTCGGCAAAGAATTTATCGTTTGGCAATCCGCTTCTGTGGATTACGCCTGCGAAACAGAAAACAATTTTACGAATGGCAAAACAGTATCTTTTTGAACATCGTATTCAGACAGTAAAGTGCCGTTTTGATGTCATTACTGTTATTGGCGGTAAAGTGAAGCATATTAAGAATGCTTTTACTGGATGATGAAGAAGAAGGTTAAGGTTAAGAAGAAGGATAAGGTTAAGTCAGTGATAAACAAAATTTTTACGGGAAGTCAGAATGAATTTTATTGAAGAGTTGAAATGGCGTGGAATGATTCAGGATATAACACCTGGTACAGAAGAAAGACTTGAAAAAAACAGCTGTGCAGGATACGCGGGGTTTGACCCGACAGGACCATCTTTACATATCGGACACATGATCCCGATAATGATGCTTCTACACTTTCAGCGCTGCGGACATAAACCTATTGTACTTGTAGGCGGTGCCACTGCCATGATTGGCGATCCATCCGGGAAATCACTGGAACGCAATCTTCTCGATGCAGAGACTATTGCTGTCAATCAGGAATCAATAAAAAGACAATTGTCAAAGTTTCTTGACTTTACAGGTGATTCCGCAGCTGAGATCGTCAATAACTATGACTGGTTCAAAGGTATTTCTTTTCTTGATTTTCTGCGTGATGTCGGTAAACATCTCACTGTCAATTACATGGTATCAAAGGATTCGGTAAAAAACAGATGGGACAACGGGATTTCGTTTACAGAATTCAGCTATCAGCTGCTTCAGGGCTATGATTTCTATCATTTGTATACAGATAAGAAATGCATTCTTCAGATGGGCGGTTCTGATCAGTGGGGAAATATCACTTCCGGGACAGAGCTTGTCAGAAGAAAAGCTTCAGGTGATGTATATGCTCTGACCTGCCCGCTATTAAAGCGTGCGGATGGTAAAAAATTTGGTAAATCAGAGGGCGGGGAGAGTGTCTGGCTTGATCCAAATTTGACATCACCGTATAAATTCTATCAGTACTGGCTCAATACCGCCGATGAAGATGCACCGAAACTTTTGAGAATATTTACACTTTTGTCAAAAGATGAGATCAGTGCTCTTGAAGCACAGCATGCGTGCGCGCCTCATGAAAGACCAATGCAGAAAGCACTCGCAAAAGATATCACAATCAGGGTGCATTCCGAGGCTGACTTCAATGCGGCAGTTGAAGCGTCAGGGATTCTGTTTGGTAAAGGTACCACAGAGTCACTTCGCGGACTGTCTGAATCAGATTTTCTTTCAGTTTTCGAAGGTGTGCCAAATGCCGAAATTGCACGGGATACTATACAGAATGGAATTGCACTTATTGATCTTATTACTGAAAAGTCACAGATGTTTCCATCTAAGGGTGAAGCACGCAGAATGGTGGCTCAGGGCGGACTTGCTATGAATAAAGAAAAAATTACAGATCCTGCATTAATAATCAATCAATCGCACCTGCTCAACAATAAATATATTCTGTTTCAAAAAGGCAAAAAAAGCTACTTTATAATTGTGCTGGTATGATATAATTTTTGTTGAAAAAATTATAAGCCGGATCAATCTCTGAAAACGTTTATTTGTGCTGATGAGTGCATTAAATATGCAATCATCAGCTTGATATGTTGACGCAGCATAGAGATGATTGCCAATCATTCATAAAAGGCCGTAAAATGATTATTAGTAAAGCCATAACAATAAGTCTTGCAGTACTTGCGATGTTGCTGAATGTAAATGCAGAGACAACACTGAAAATTGTAGCAAGTGGCGATGCACACGGAATGGTTCAGGCGTGTGACTGTAATATTGAACCTGGTGGTGGTTTACCAAAGAGAGCATCGTTTATAAAAAGCCTCGGGGCAAGGGATAATATGCTGCTTCTTGATGCAGGCGGGTTTTCTGCAGGCGGCTTGTATGATTCCTACACTGAGGGTCCAAAAGCTGATTCTCTTAAAACTGAACAAATGATAATAGCAATGGGTGCATTGAAGTATGATGCTGTCGGGGTGGGGGATGATGATCTGCAGTATGGTGGAAAATGGCTTTTACAAAAGAGTAAAGCCGCCGGGCTGCCGCTTGTTTCAGCAAACTGTTTTAAAAATGACGGCTCATTATTTTTCAAACCATATATAATAATTACCAGGGGAAATATAAAAATTGCGGTTACTTCAGTTATGACAAATGAGAAACTGTTTGAGACGGATCAATCTGTTATTATAAAAGATCCGCTTATTTCACTTCGTTTAATATGGAAAGAAATGAGTGCGAAAAGTGATTATCAGATAGCTTTATCGCATCTGGGAAGTGTAAAAACCTTCGAGCTGCTTGATTCCATTCCGGATTTTGATTTCGCCGTGAATGGTCATCGCAAGAATGAGATAAATGCATTGACATATGTAAAAAATATTCCAGTTTTACAATTCGGCTTTCAGGGAAAAACATTGTCATATGCAACAGTGGCCCGGGCAGAGAATAAGTTGGCAGTTGAAACTAACGGCTGGTATGTCATATCTGATGATTTATCCGATGACTCAAATGTGGTTTCCGCAATTAATAATTTCAAGGGTGTAAGGCGTACCGATGTATATGATCTTTATATTATGAGTCAATGTCCATATGGTCTTGAAGCGCTTGGCGGTTTTGTACAATTTATTAAAACAAGCAGTGATGTCAATTGGAACATATGGTTCATCGGTTCAACTGAAAATGACACTTCATTGATTTCGCTGCATGGTCCCGGTGAGGTAACTGATGAAATGCAATGGCTTGCTGTAAAGGCACTGTATCCGTCAAGATGGTTTGAATTTATTAAAACCCGTGCTGATTCAGCTGTTCCAACTGAAGTGATTATCAAAAAAATGGGTCTGTCAGAAAAAGATATTGACAAATGGATCACAGCAAACGGTTTTGAACAGCTTTCCGGACACTATCTCAGATCCCAGAGAATTAACGTAAAAGCATCGCCGACTTTACATATTAATAATGTACCTTTTGAAAAAAGGATTACTGCAGGTCGCCTCCTTAAAGCTCAGTGCCAGTCTGATGAATCAATTGCTTTCTGCGATTCTTTACCACAATGTTTTGATGAATCAGATTGCAGAAAGAAAGGGAAAATAGGAAACTGCAATATCGGAAAATGTGAATATACAGATGCGGTAAAATTTACTTTTACAGTTGTTGCCGCTGACTCTGCACATCAGTTTCCGCAAAATACTGTTATATCAACCACTGAAGATCTGTTTTCCGGTGCAATTGTGAAGAAGGTAAACATGAACTCCATGGAAGGAGTTTCGCTATTAAGAGGGTATGAGCCTGATGCACTGCCTTTTTATCTGTTTGATAAAGATGTAAAGCGGGCCTACAACTATGATCAGATTGAAAGCGGTCTTATTGAGCGTAATGGCTCATTGTTTTTCAGAAAAGGCATCGTAAGAAAGAATTACTTTTACAAAAGAAAAATGGAAAAAGACAGAATCGTAATTTATATTGATCCGTTTTTCAAGGATATTTCAGGCGTTATTTCACTTCTGTATAGTGATTCTGCCCTGATTAAAAAAATTACAATTGTACCGGTAATTTATAGTGATCCGCAAAATGATTTATGGGGTACCGAGGAGGGTTTCAGGCACGAGGAAGCGCTCAGGTGGCTTGTAATGGATAAATTTTTTAAGAAAAAAACCGGTGATTATCTCAAAGAATACTCTAAATCTCCGGGGAGCTCATATTGGTTCAGAATACTCGATACTATAAATATTCCTCAGGAAACGTTTATGACTGCATTGAGAGCTAATTCAGATATGCTGCTGGCACATTGGAAACAGCTTCTTGAAGTATCAATTCATGAGCCTGTTGCTGTGATGTTTGACAATAGAGAGATTGCCGTTGCTGGAAACAAGCTTGAACTTGCAGATCTGCTGAAAATAAAAAAATAGGGTCTGTTTATAAGACCCTTATATATTATAATAGTATTGTAATATTTTACGAAGAATAATACTACTTGATATAAAACTTGCAGGTCTTTATTACTTCTTCATTTTTTGAGTTCACAATTGCAACCATCCATTCTCCGGTGTAAACTGCAGGGATTGATTTGGCACTGTAAGTCCGCCAGCTTGATGAGCCGATTTTGAGTGAGATAGATGACTGAAGATCATCATTATAATACCATCTGTGCTGGATTTCATTTATTCCCACTGCTCCCTTTACAGCCGTAAAGCAGTAAAGCCGTTTTACTTCAGGAGGAAATACTGAATCAACAGCATCAGGCTCATTGTCTTTTATGTCAAGACATATTGCCATACGGTCAATGTATGGTTTCGTTTCAGCGATGGTTTGTTGAAGTGGAGTGTTCTCAGGTGCAGATTTTGCTGCATCCTGTGCCAAAACAGAGGCTGCTGACAAAAAAACGACAGAATATGCTGCTGTAAAAAAAAGTGAAGGATGCATTTTTACTCCTTCGTTACATTGTTTATGTATCGTATAAAATATTATTTCTATTTTTAGTATATATTTATGGCTTTAAAATTTCATTTAAATTATTTATTATCGTAAAGAAAATGTTGGCATTTAATAATTTATCAGTTTATGGGAGAGCGATATGGATTTGGTACTGAGTTCAGTTGAAGTCAGAGTACTTGGTGCACTTATCGAAAAAGAGATCACCACACCTGAGTATTATCCAATGAGTTTAAATGCACTGACCAATGCGTGTAATCAGAAGTCTAATCGTGATCCGGTTATGGAACTGAGTGAAAATGATGTCTTTGCAGCAATTGAATCTCTAAAGGACAAACGGCTTGGCTGGCAGTTTTCAAGTGCCGGAGGACGTGTGCCTAAATATGAACATAATTTACGGAGTTTATTTTCTTTTTCAAAAGAAGAGACCGCTGTTATTTGTGTATTAATGCTTCGCGGACCGCAGACGATTGGTGAAATCCGTATGCGGTCAGATCGTATGTGTTCTTTTGCAACTCTTGATGAAACTGAGAGCACAATAAGGAATCTGATATCAAGGAATGACGGCCCGTTCGTTATCGAACTTGAGCGTCAACCTGGACGCAAAGAAAGTCGTTTCATGCATTTGTTTGCCGGTCAGCCACATTCTGCTGCTGAGGAATCTAATGATGAGGTTTCCGATCAGCAAAAATCAGGGAGTGAGAATAAAATTGACCGGGTAAGTGTACTTGAAACTGAAGTTGCATTGTTGAGAACTGAATTGAATGAACTTAGAGAGCAGTTTTTTGAATTTAAAAAACAGCTTGAATAGAAGAATTTTGTTTTGGATGTTTTGTTGACAAAAAATAGTATTTGCAAAAATTACTATTATTATTCAAATAGTTTTCGGATGAATTCCATATACCAGAGAATTATCTGGTATCCGGCAATAGCTGCGATCCACAAACCTGCCCCCAGAAACGGGCCAAATGGAATGTGATGATCTGTGCGCAATTTTTTAAGTAAAAGTATTGGTATCCCTGTAAGTGATCCAAGGAATGCGCCAAATGTAATTGCCATTAGTGCAATCTCCGGACCAAAGATAGCACCTGCCGCTGCCATGAGTTTGATATCGCCGCCACCCATTGCATCACCTTTTTTAAAAATCACAGTTCCTATAAATCCAAGAAGCCACAGAGAACCGCCGCCGGCAAGAATTCCTAAAATTGACTGAATGGGAGTTGTCCCGCCTGGAATAAAGGAAATACCGAACCCTATAATCAGAAATGAAATGGTAATAATATCAGGAATAATATAATGTCTGAGGTCAATTACTGCGATTGGCACCATAAGAATAAGAAATGTTATCTGTATTGAAAGAGGCACTCCGGATACAAGGTCGATTGACTGGCGGGAAATATAGGTGTACCACAGCAATACAAGCAGGCATGATGTGACAATCTCAATTATTGGATACACAAGTGATATCCTGACTTTGCATCCTGCGCATTTACCGCCAAGAAAAATATAACTGATTACAGGAATGTTTTCCCATGGTCTGATTTTTCGACCGCAATCAGGGCAGTGTGATGCAGGAAAAACAATTGATTCATTTCGTGGAATACGCCATATAAGAACATTAAAAAAAGAACCTATCAGAAGCCCAAATATTGCTATGATGATACCGGTTAAAAATGTCACAGTGTGTCCTGTTTATTTTTTATATTTTTTTTAGAAATTGAATCTGAATGTTTCTTTACACTTTCCTTCTTTTTATTAATATTGTCAATACTTTCTTTCTTGTTATTATTAAAAAGAGACTGGTAGGATTCTTTTAAGCCCATAATCGCTTTCAAATGGAAATTTGACGGAAGTTTTTTATATGTTGAATAGGTAATTGAACCTGAAAATCGTGACTGAACCTGTTTAATTGGAAAACTTGAAATGGAAAGGCATACTGCCCATGCGAGTAACGCTACTTTCATAAAACCGATACATCCGCCTAAGATTCTGTCAACCAATCCAAAAATTGAAATGTTTATTGCTTTTTTAACCAGAAATCCGATACCTAAGATTAAAAGTGCGATTATTATGTAAATAATAAAAAATGCGATTGCATTTATAATATGAAGCGGGGCTTTAATTGCTGAGAAATAACAGGAAATATTATCATAGTATAGAAACGCAACTAAGAAACCTCCAACAAGTGCAATAACACGGAATATTTCACCAGTTAATCCTCTTTTGAGTCCTACGATAAAAAAGAACACTCCTAAAATAGAAAAAATTATATCTAAAGTATGCATGATCTGCCTTCAAAAACTACATTGTAAATTAAAAAGGCGGAAAATTAATGTTTCCGCCTTGTATATACAAAATTAAAATTGTCAATTCATAGATTGAAGAGATTACTTATCTTCTTCTTCTAAAATACCAACTACATGTTTATCTTCAATAACAAAAACTTTCTGGTTACCCTTTTTATACATGAGTTTTTCCTGTACAGCCCAGGGTTGATTAATGACCTCTTTTTTTACCGGTTCTCCAAGAAGAAAAAGCAGCGTTTCCTGCAGAATACCTATTTCAAAACGACCATCATAAATACATGATTTGTCAAGTTCCGGAAGGTCCGGGTGTGACTGAATATATGCATCAATTTCTGCCTGATTCGGTTTAATAAAGCTCTTTGAACTACATCCGGTTAATCCTGTCAATAATAAACCGATAATCAAAAGCAGAGTCAGCTTTCTAATACGCATTGTCGAATTCCTCCTCAGAAGAGTAGATTTGTACTAATTTATTCAGCCCGACTACCTCAAGAACATCACGAACATATTCATTTGGTTCAATAAGGACAAGGCTGCCACCTTTTTTTTTCAATACATTATGGCAATAGATCAATACATTAAGTGCACCACTATCCAGATACGTTACCTGAGCTAAATTCAGTGCTACATTACTTGCATTTTTTTCGAGTAATGTGTTGATATAGGATTTTAAAACAATAGAATCTTTAAGTCTGTCAATCTTTCCAACTACATCGATTACATGAAAGTTTTTCTTTTCTCTGCCACCGATATCCATTTGTTTTACCTTTGACCGGGGTTGAATAATTATTAATTCATAGTTATATAAATATAATTAAGTTTATCTTAATGAGTTAAGAAAAGTGTGTAAAGAAGGAATCTAAATGTTCTTTTTATTGCAATTATTCCAGAGGATAGACCTTATTTCTGCCTTTTTTCTTTCCATCTTCGAGAATTGCCACAAGACGTTTGATATAATCCATTGATACATCATCTTTGCTGCATTGACCAACTGATATGGTTATTGTAATACCGGTGGATAAGCCTTCAATTTTTTTTGTCCGCAGGCTTACATTTTCACGTATTCTTTCAGAAAGTTCCTGTGCTTCACGTTTATTTGTATTAGGAAGAATAAGTAAAAACTGATCACCGGAATATCTTGTAATAATATCAACAGTACGAATTGTTTTTTTAATGATTTTAACAAGAAGAGTTAAAACCTGATCCCCGCCTTTGTTTGTAAGCCGGTCATTTACTTTTCGGAACTCATCAATATCAAGAAGTATTGTGGATAATGCATGCTTATATCTCTTTGCACGCATCATCTCTTCCTTGAGTTTCTCAAGGTGATAACCTGGCGTATAAACGCGTTCAATCCATTCATCACTCTGTTTTGGTGTATTAATCTGATGTTGATTTATGATTTTCAGGAAACTGTCATTGCCGGATTTCTGATCAAAAAAATCTATTGCTGATGTTTGTATTCCAATAGTGCGGCCAAGTTTATTTTCAATGGCATTTTTGTTTTCAATTATCTGTCGCCAGTGGTTTTTTGCATCGGAATCAGCTGATTCTTTCCCTGTCAACCGGTAAATCAGTGCGCTGAATGGATTTTTCAAATTTGAGGGCTCATCAAGTAACAGACGTTTTATGGCATTAAAAGATTTTTGATCCTTTTTAGCCAGGGGTATTTCTATATGCTCTTTAAAACCATCAAAAGGTAATTCACTCATAAACAGGTCTTTTACACGCTTAAATTCAATAATGATCCATATTTCACTGGTTTTGTTCTAATCTCAATATGAAAATAATACTTTATGTGAAGCAGCATTTTCAAACTGGAAAAGAGTTCATTTTGGAAATTAATATAAAATCTTATACTTAATCTAATAAAGATTGTATGCAAATTGAAAGAATTTAAAACTTTTTATGAAAAAATCTTGTTTTGTTATTCAAAACGGCTGATTCTTCAGGTAAAAAATTATATTTTATAGGATTACTAAAAGTTGTTTTGGAGGTATTATGAGCTTGTTTGAAGTTAAGTGTCCATTATGTAAAGGGTCTCTCTGGATTGATCCTTCAACACAGAAAGTTGTTGAGCATAAAGCTCCTGATCAACAGAAGGCAAATTTTGATGATTTTCTCAAAGATCACAAAAAGAGTAAGCCCTGGGATGATAAAATGAAAAAAGCCAAGGAGGATGAAGCACGAAGAAAAGCGGAAATTGAATTGAAGTTTAAAGAAGCTAAAGATATACCTGTTGAACCGGAATCGTCTGATAAAATGCGGTCTCCGTTTGATTGGGATTGAAGAATAATGTAGTAAGGAAGGTTTCACCAATTTATGAAAGGATTGATTGTTTTGACAATTGCATCAACAATTATAGCAGGTACAGATAAATATCAGGATGGACTTTATGCAGAGATGAATACATCAAAAGGTACGATCGTTCTGCAACTGGAATTTGAAAAGACACCACTGACAGTTGTGAATTTCAGCGGGCTTGCAGAAGGATTGATTAAAACACCTAAAGGCGAAGGTCCGTTTTATGATGGATTGAACTTTCATCGAGTTGTACCTGGATTTGTAATTCAGGGTGGTGATCCGGCAGGAAATGGTACCGGCGGGCCCGGATACAATTTCGCTGATGAGTTTGATTCATCGCTGCGTCATAGCGATGAGGGCATATTGTCTATGGCAAACGCAGGTCCGGGAACAAATGGCAGTCAGTTTTTTATTACTCTCGACGCGACTCCGCATCTTGATGATAAGCATTCAGTGTTTGGAAAAGTAGTTGAGGGTATTGATATTGTAAAGTCAATTAAAACAGGTGATACAATAAAGACAGTTAAAATTATTCGGGTTGGTGAGAAAGCTAAACAATTTAAAAATGATCAGGCTGCATTTGATCAATTAAAAAACAACGTGGCAGAGGCAGAAAAAATGAAAAAACAAAAATCTAATGACGAACAGAATGCATTGATAAAAGAAAAGTACGCTGATGCAATTACAACATCATCGGGGCTTATGTATAAAGTGTTAAAAACAGGTGACGGTGTAAAACCAAAACGCGGTACTAATATAAAAGTTCACTATACAGGTACACTTCTCAATGGTAAAAAGTTTGACAGCTCCCGCGATCGCAATGAACCATTTGAATTTGAAGTCGGAGTTGGTATGGTTATTGACGGATGGGATGAAGGTCTGCTTGATATGAGCCGCGGTGAGCAGCGCATTCTGATTATTCCATCAGAGCTTGGATACGGGGCACGCGGTGCGGGTGGTGTAATTCCTCCGAATGCAACTCTTGTCTTTGATGTCGAGATGATTGATTTCTAATTGACAATTATTATGCTGATCTCTGTATGGAGGTCAGCATAACTTCAATAAATTATACGAAATCAATATTACTATTTTTTCTCAGCACTGCAGAAAAAAATCCGGAAATAAAATCAGTCTCTGATTTGTACAGTTAATATTCCCTTTGCCAGCAATGAAGTCCTGATACCATGATCTGTACATGTGATTCCTGCAATAGAAAGTGTATCAAGGGATCCGTTAATAAAAACATTAGCGGCAATTTCCTTATTGGAAAGCATCTTCTGTGTCAGGAGCTGCGACTCCAGAAGTGTTTCTTTAATAGGAAATTTGAGATATGGCTGAAGTTTTGAAAGTATTACATTATGAAAAAATGCATTGGCTGTTTTAATCAGACGGTTTCCTGTATTCAAGTCGAATTCAAGTTCACTGATTGAAATCATCTGATTCAGTGAATCGTAAATAACTCGGCCGATCACATATACTTTACCTTTGTAATATCCGCTGAGATCGAGACTGACGACTGCATAACCATCCATTCCGTAGATGTTGACATCATTAATTATTGCCTCGTATTTCCCACTTGTAAAACTTTGGCCAATAAGAAGATTGCGCGTAATCTGGGTGGCACTCTCATAGCTGAGCTCATTGTAAAGATTTATAATAAATGTTGAATCTACTTTACCCGGGATAACAAATTCAGGCAGTGAGTCATGAATAATATCTGATGGCTGTGTTCCGAAAAAAGTTTCTGCTACTGATTTTATGCCGATAGAACCGCAAATCTTTCCTTCTTCACCTTCGAGCTGTGTCATATAAATTCCCTGTGGATGAAGACGAAGCCAAAGGGAGTCTGGATCTGATACAAGAAGAATCGGCGCCTGCATTTTATACCAGAGCGGAGTGATCATTTTTTTGACATCAACAAGATTGCTGACTGCTTTGTCAACCATTTCACCAAATGATGCCTGTTGACGGGATAGAATGAAATCTGCAATCGGCTTTACAGGGATTGTGAGAAACCGTACTTTAATGACAGGATCAGACAGCCATTCATATCCGTCAGAGTGTGTCATGGTTACAATTTTCCAGTTATTTTTCACAAAGATTCTTGATCGGAAATTAAGCGCAATTGATGCCTCGACATCCTGATATTCTGTATGACTTAAACCAAGTGCACTTACAGTAAAGGAAAATTGCAGCCATATCCGAAGCGGCAGGCTGTAATGAAGCTCATCGCCATTAAGTGACAATGATATTGAGTCTTTTTTCCACACCTTTACTTTTACATTTTTCATACCGCCTACAGTAAGTGTGTCGCACTCGTAAAGTAAGCTGTCCAGCTGCCGGTTTATCATTTTTTCTGCAACGTCGGTTTTAATTATAAGCGGAACATTGAGTGTTGATGGAACTGGCTGAACCGGTGGCACAGGTGGTTTTTCTATCACTGCCTTATCTGAAACGTTAGAGATATTCTCTTTGGAATCAGGAGTGCTGTTTACATTTGTAATTGGTTTTGAACAGAAGACAAGATTAGCCAGCAAAAAAGAGCATAACAGAAGCGAAAGTTTCATGATTAAATTATCTTTGAAAAAAAGGCATTAAAATAAAGGATTGATTAATAAATGTAAATAAAATAAATTATGCCATGTATCAAAAGCAGATATCAAGGTATTGGTCAGTTAAAAAAAATAATTGGAATCCGCATGAAAATAAGGCGGCATCAGTTTTATAAAACCAATTTTCATCTGTCAGGATACAGACGATAATTTCAACTTAACGGTTTTTAAACATTAAATCTGCTGCATGTATTGCATCAATAAGGCTTTCTATTGATGCAGTGCCTTTACCGACAAGATCAAATGCCGTACCGTGTCCAACTGATGTCCGAATAATCGGCAATCCAATTGTGATATTCACTCCGTGCTCGAAATCAAGTGATTTAAGTGCAACAAAACCATGATCATGGAGCATTGCAACTATACCATCAAATTCGCCTTTGAATGCACGCATAAAAACAGTGTCGGGAGGGTAGGGGCCTGATACGTTTATTCCATCATTTCTGCATGAGGTAATCGCGGGGATAATTTCAAGTATCTCTTCATCGCCAAATAGTCCACCTTCACCTGCATGAGGATTCAGCCCTCCGACAGCAATTCTTGGATTCGCTACTCCTAAACGGCGCATTGCGTTATTGAGTAGTTTAACTGTCATTGTGACTTGTTCTCTTTTGACAAGATCGATTGCACTGCGCAGCGAACAGTGGGTTGTTACATGTGCAACACCTACATTTTTAAGCCAGAATAGCATGGAGTATTCTTTTACACCGCATTTTTCAGCATAAATTTCAGTGTGCCCGGGATAATCAAATCCTGCGAGGTGCAAAGATTCTTTATTAATAGGGTTTGTTATTACACCTGCAATTTCTCCGGATAGTGCCAGTTCAATCGATTTTTCTATATATCTGAAAGATGCAATACCACATGACTTCTGGACCTGTGCAGGTTTAAAATTATTATGTGTCATTTGCTTCATATCAAGGACATTAATAGCTCTATCATTAAAATTTTCAACAGCGCTGATAACATTGAGAGGTTTCTGAATTTTTAATGTACGGTGATAGATATCAAGAATGGAATAATCACCAATGATAATTACTTTGCAATTAATACGGGAATCTGTAAGCGCCCTGAGTGCTATTTCAGGACCTATTCCTGCCGGGTCACCCATTGTAAGTCCGAATACAGGGCTATAATTTCCAGTGCTCACCATTTGTCAACCTTATGTTTTTGTCGTTAAGTATAAAATAATTAATTAACCGCTAAACTAATTTTTAAAAATAACCGATAACATTAATATGAACCAGGAAAAATTAAAATTAATTAAAAAGGCACGAAATCTCTACAAGGAGATTTATCCATGTGCCAATAAAACAGATCTTGAAGATTGTTTCACATCAGAAGGATCAATGCTTATCTTCTGGTTTAATACAACTGATTCAAGTACTCATGTACTGACTGTTAAATTACCATGATTTTTTTAATGTACAGCAATAACATCAGTAAACTGAAAGCAGATTGTCAGATGTTTACACTATTCAGATGAGTAAAAAGATTTTTAGAAGTCAATAATAAACTTAAAGTTCAATAAATAGCTGCCACCGGCATGGCAATTATTTGTAAATTCATAAAATCTGCGAATGTATCTGCTGTAAAAATTCTTGAAAAATCAAAATCTTACTTCGAATCATCACACTTTCTGAACTGCTGTGCAATAGTCTGAAGGTTGAATTCTTTTGATGTTGATGCTTCGAGATTTTCTTTCTGTATTTTATCGTAGATTTCTTCTCTGTTAACCGATACATTTTTTGGTGCTTCAATGCCAAGCTTTACATGCCGGCCATCAAGATCTACGATCTTTATAACGATACTATCGCCAATACGTATTGATTCGCCTAATTTTCGTGTTAAAACGAGCATGTCATTTATTCCTCAGAATTGGTTCCCGTGTAGTGTATCGATCTGTATCGATAATTACCTGCTTGCCTGATTTTCTTATCCGATTGATAAGAATCGGACCTACCAGATTTGCAGTTGATTCAAGAGGATTTTCCCGAATCGTTACAATAACAAAAAGAAGAAGATCTTCAGGTTTGTCAATATTCAGATCTTCAATCTGTTCTTTAATAAATTTTGGATCATAATCTGATATAAAAAGCATCGGATTAATAATCGCGAAACGCAATTGAGATCCATCAATGCATACCAGCCATTCAAATGGTGCATATTCAGGGATCGAGACAATAACAAATTGCTTATTTTTCTCGAAACCGGGGATGCCTGATGGAAAATTGATTATATCATTGTTTGAATAAACAAGATTCTTAAAAAAATCGCCCATAGACGTTGGCTCCCAGAGGATTGATTTTCACTAAATAGAAGACACTATTATTAACAGTATATGTTATATGCAGTAAGTTGTCAAATAAAGAATTGCATGGTTTTATCATAAAATAAAACCATGCAATATTAGAAAAAATTATCCTTGAAGGAGACTCAGGACGTTTTGTGATGCAGTGTTTGCCTGAGCAAGCATTGCAGTTGATGATTGAGAGAGAATCTGATTTCTTGAATACATAGTTGTTTCAAATGCAAAATCTGCATCCCGGATCACTGATTCTGCAGCCTGCATATTGGTTTCCTGACATTCCTGATTCGTCAATGCGTGTTCAAGGCGGTTAACTATTGCGCCAAGATCGGCACGGAGTGCATTTACACTTGAGAGCGCGATATCAAGTGTACTTATCGCGGCTGTTGCATCTGTCTGTGTTGCAACAGATACATTTGCACCATTAATACCCAGTGATACTGTATTCATCGGAGAGATCCGATACTGTATTGTATCTGCTGCCGGATCATCGTTGGGGCCTATATGCAGTACTCCACCAGGCAGTGTTCCCCACGGGGCAACTCCATTAAGAAGTTCCTGACTGTTATACTGTGTACCTGAAACAATTCTGTCTACTTCAGTCTTAAGCTGATTTATTTCAATTTCAACATATGAACGTTCTTTTGATGTCAATGTATCGTTTGCGGACTCAATTGACAATTCGCGCATTCTCTGGAGCATTGCCTCTACTTCTATAAGGGCACCTTCAGCGATATTCATAAGCGCATTTCCATCCTGAATATTACGGGCACCCATATTCAGTCCTCTTACTTGAGTGCGAAGCTGCTCAGACACGCTTAACCCGGCTGCATCATCAGCTGCGCGGTTTATGCGAAGACCTGTAGAGAGTCTCTCCAAAGACTTCTGTAGATTTCTGTCAACCTGATTCAGTGAGTTGCCAGTGATCATTGCTGATACATTGTGGTTGATACGAGGCATAGATCCCTCCTGTAAAAAATTGCTTCCTTGCAGCACTCGTTTGTACTGCTATGTCCTTTTTAAGTCTTCCTGACCTGTCCAGCTTCCATGCACCGTATTTAAAAAGCAATCAGTATGCCAAATTATAAATGCCCGTTTTAATCGAATTTAATGCTTTTTTAATATATTTCCCATTAGTACGGGAAAAAAATTCCCCTTATCAGAGATAGTTAACCAATGATTGCTGCATTATGTTTGCAGCTGATTTCAGTGCTGCGTTATATACTGTCTGAGCCATTGAATAATTCATAGCTGCTTCTGCAAGATCAGTATCCGTAAGCTTCGACTGGTTCTCTGATGTAGATGTGAATTGATTTTCATTACGGCTCAGAGTAATTTCGAAACGGTTGATTTTTGCACCATTGCTGCTTTGAGCAGAGCGCATAGCACTGAATACAGAATCAATTTCACCAATTGCATCTTCAATACCGGTTCTATTGTTCTGAAGCAGATTCTGGCCTAATCTGACCATTGTGCCAACCATATCAATACCGGTTTCAGTGTTAAGTGTGACTTCGTTTATACTTGTGTTTATTTCCATGCTTATTCCGCTTTCAATTTCCCGGTAGACTTTTCCCCAGCTCGAGATCGGGTCTCCATAAATATCTTCACCAATGCTGATGCTGTCGAATTGAAGAGCAACCTGACCGATTGCATAATTTGCTGATGCAGGAGTCGCATTAATGGCAAGCGCTGCATTAAGAATTGTCATTGTTCCATCTTCATAATTGATCGTGTAATCCGTGTTTTCTGTATAATCTGTTCCGGCTATTGAGAGTTTGAATGAATCCGGTATGATATTTTTTATTACAGATCCATCTGATCCTTTAAATAGCTGAACAGTTGATCCCACTGGCATTGCAGCAGCATTGAAGTAGGCCATGCTATTATTGTTGTAATCTTCTATTGTTAAGCATTTCGACTGATCAACCTGATAAGGCTGGGTTTTTGTCTGAGTGCCGCTGAATATGTAGTCACCCTTGTATTGTGTATCTGTCAATGAAATCATTTGGCGGAACAATTGCGAGCACTCTTTATTCAGATAAACCCGCTCCGATGAACTCAGAGTGTCTGAAGAACCCTGTACGGCAAGTTCTCGAACACGCTGCATAATATCATTCATACTGTCAAGTGACGAGCCTGTTACATTCATATATGAGATGCCGTCATTGATGTTTTTATTAAACTGAGTCAATTCTTTAAGTTTGGTTTCAAGTTTCAATGTGTTGGCGACATCCACCGGATCATCTGATGGACGCGTGAGTTTTTTTCCGGTTGCAATCTGCTCCTGCAATTTTGACATGTCATAACTGCGGTCGTTTATGACATGCAGCATCTGACGGTTAAGTTCACGCATTGTAATTCTCATAGTGTTTTCTCCGGATAAAAAAATCCTACATGTTAATCAAAGTGTCAAGCATGTCGTTGGCAACGCTTATAACCCGGGCTGCAGCCTGGTATGTGTGTTGAAATTTAACAATGTCAGCCATCTCTTCATCAAGCGATACTCCTGCAATCGAATCCTGCTGCGATTCGTATTGGTCAACAAGAAATGTACGGGTTTCAAGACTTGAATTAGCTTCGTTTTTTGCCTGTCCGACAGAGCTTATTATGGAACTGTAATATTCGGTATATGTTGATGAATTATTTCCTATAACATCAGGAACCATAGTAAGATTGTCGCGTAATTTTGCAATTTTTAAAGCATTTGAGTTGTCACCCGGGCCGCTGTAACCACCGGTGCGATATTGAAAGTCAATTCTGATGTTGTCATCATCGAATCCGCTTTGAAGCATCTGTATTGTTCCATTTGCATAATCAATATGATACTGAACATTTTCAATTAATGTGGCATCCGGTGTGGAAACGACTACAGAACCGCTTATAATATTGTGTGCCTCTGTCGGGGTTGCAGATAGCGGGTCACGGTAAATCTGAATTGCCGGATCCCCATAATCATGAGTACCGGCAGCAAGATTGTTTGTCACTCCTGTCAATGCTTCACCGCCTGATGCCGCAGCGATATTCTGAACACTTGACAATATAGATGCAGAGAGTGAAATATCTGACGCGCCTGTTGTGTCAGGATTGAAGAAGTTGTTGCCGCTGTATCCCTTAAGATTATAACCGGTAACATGTAATGAATTTATATCCTTGACAAGCTTCAGAGCCAGTGTATCAACTTTTTCCTGATACTCAGGGATTATGGTGTCGCGAATATCAATCAGTGCTTTTACTTCTCCGCCCTGGGGATTATATTCATTATGTGAAGCTGAAAAACGAATGCCTACCTGCGTCATTGATGTACCGTCTGCAAGACGATATGATGATGTAGCAGTCTCAAGCGACTGATAGTTTACAGGGGAAACAAGAATATTGCCATTTGTAGTAACAGTCATCTGTCCAAGTTCATTTTCAGTTGTATTGATATCAATAAGACCGGAAAGCTTTTTGAGAATTACATCGCGCCTGTCACGGCTGTCGTTTGCATTCTGATTTCCAATTTCCACTGAACCTATTTCAAGGTTGAGATTGTATACTTCCTTGATGATTTTGTTCACTTCGTCAAGACGGTCTTCAATTTCAGAATTACGGGTTTGAAGCAGATTCCGCAGTTCTCCTGCAACATTATGGAATACATCACTGAGTATTTCTCCATTAGTTTTAACAACGGTACGCGCTGAAAGATCTGCCGGGTTATTGCAAAGATTCTGCCAGCTGTCAAAGAATTGATCAATATATGTCTGAATACCTGTATCACTTGGTTCCAGCAGAATATTTTCAATTGTATTCATTGACTCATTGACCTGATTAAAATAACCGACATCCTGATTCTGTAAACGAATCTGGGAATCAATAAATTCACTTCTCATGCGTTCAATGTTTATTACTTCAACACCCAATCCTACCTGACCGTAATTGGAATCATAACGATAATCAGCAGAAAGGTTGAGCCGTTTTCTGGAATATCCCTCAACATCGGCATTCGATATATTCTGCCCGGCAATATCCATTGAAAGCTGTGATGCCATCAGGCCCCGGGTTCCGATATTCAGTACTGAAAATAAGCTCATAATTGTATCCTGTGTTAAGTAAAACTACACGGTTCGATTGATCAGTGAATATGCCTGAAAAGAATGGCCTGTTTTTTTCTTTGAACCATAAGGTTCATATTTATTCTGTGCTTTTCTGACAAATGTAAGTGTACAATTGATAACATTCATTGCATTTTCAAGAAGCAGCTGGTTTGAAACAGTTTGTCTTGACAATTCAAAAACCTTGTTTTTTAATGCAATATGTATTTCAGATAACTTTGCCCTGCGGTTTTCCGGTGCATTTTCAATCAGGGATGCAAGCCTTGGAACTTTCATTTTAAGTCCGAGTTTTCTGCCGATCTGAATACTGTATTCAATCCGCTGTACCTCAAGCTTTTCTATCTGACATATCTGTTCATCATGACGAATTGTAAATGTCTGGATGTCGGATATGTTGTTTTCACGTATGGACTTGTTCAGTGATGCCGCAGCATCTGCGGCTGAGTTGTGGATGTCAAGTTCACATACAAGGATTTTCTCAAGTTCATTATACAAATCATCCATTTTCACAATTCCTGATTATTTGTAAAGTGCGATTTGAGTGAAGTTACAGATTTTACATAATTAATTGTCTCTGTATATGGAGGTATGCCGTTGTATTTGTCCACAGCGCCGGGGCCTGCATTATATGATGCGAGAGCAAGCTGCTCATCCCCATTGTGTTTGTCAAGTAGTGACCTCAGGTATTTTGTACCTCCCATAATATTGAGACGTGGTGAAAATGAGTTGGCTACACCCAGATCCTTAGCTGTTGAATCCATAAGCTGCATCAAACCCTTCGCACCTGCTCTTGAAACTGCATATGGGTTTCCGCCTGATTCCTGAGCTATTACTGCGGAAATTAGATTTTTGTCAACATCGTATAGTTTGCTTGCATCATTTATAACTGATTCCCATTTATTTACCCGTTCACTGAGCGTGCCTGATTGTGCAGCAGACCCGGAGGATGAATTCTGAGCCGGAATAAAAGAATTGTCAAGCATCCAGATGTTTTCAAGTGCTGATCCGGGAAGAGACATCTCCGAAGAGCTTCCTGTTTCCTGCCGTTCAAGTTCTTTTTCAATTAAAGCTGCAAGTCCAAAAGAACCCTGCTTGCCGATCATTTTCGAATATTCATCATCAAGCATTTCGGTATATATTTTTTCACCAAAACTCTGCGGCATTAAAGGATTATCACCAATGGCTTTTCTCATTGACTTGAGCATCATTGATGTGAACAGTGCTTCATAGTCGTGAGCAACCTTCTTGATTTTGGCTTTTCGGAGGTCCGATTCTGATGATGATGTTACGGGTGTGATATCCATATCTACGAGTCCTTTCATCAGGTGATATTGCAATTCAAGTGCCATTAACAGGAAATGTTCAGATATCAGAATGAGATTTTTAATGTAATATGACAAATTATTTATGTAAGTAATTAAAAATCAAAAGATAAGAATATTGATAATGTCAAGAGGAAAAACAGATCCGGATTTTATTATTGCTGTTTCGTGCGTAATGAAATTTTCTCATGTGGAATTTTCTGCCGCATCAGAAGTTAAAATCAGCTGCATATTCATTTTGATTAAATTATTAACTATTGATAATGCAGTATCAAAAAATATGATTTATTATATTTTCTTTAAAGAATAGATCAAAATCACCCGATAAATGAATAGTGAATGTGTTTAATAAAGGCAGGGAGGCTTTTATATGCGTATCGCTTCATCAAATATTCAGCTTGAATCAGACCAGATAAATTATTTCAGTAAATCTGTGTATGAAAGACTTCACAAGTGGGATAAACGGTCTGATATCACTTTAGAGAGTTTCAGTGAAAACGATACAATAAGTAAAGAATCAACAATAAAAAAAGATATTGTTGATTTTTCAAAAAACGCATTGAATGCTGACTCCGGTAAAAAAACTTCTTCTTTACCTTCTGTTACCGGAGATGATAATAAGGATGTTTTTGATGGTGAAATTGAAGAGCTGAAAATGCGGATTATCAAAGATATGGTTGAAATGTTGACAGGCAAGAAGATGACAGTGTTCAATGCTGCCGAATTTGCCAGGAAACAGTCTGACATCCAGGTTGTAAATGCGCCACCGCAGTCACAGGCTGCATCAGCGGCAGCTCCTGCAGTGCAGTCTCAGGGTTGGGGAATTGATTATTTCCGACACGAGATACAGCAATCAATAGAAGGATTTACATTTGCAGCTCAGGGCACAGTGACGAACGATAAGGGTGTCGAAATAAATTTCAATGCATCTCTTGAAATGAGCCGTGTGCAGTATAGCGAGGAAACATTGTCAATTAAAGACGGTGATGCACTGATTGATCCTCTTGTTATTGACTTTGAGGGAAAAGGCGTTTATTTGTCTGATGTGAAAATAGAATTTGATCTTGATAACGATGGCACGGCAGAACAGATTAGCGCACCATCAGGCGGTACCGGACTTCTTTCGTATGACAGAAATGGAAATGGTATAATTGATAACGGCAGTGAACTCTTTGGTCCGTCAAGCGGTAATGGATTTCTCGAACTGGCAGCTTTTGATAATGATAAAAACGGATGGATAGATGAAAATGATGATGTGTTTTCCAAATTGAAAGTATGGGAAACCGCTTCCGATGGAACAGGTTCTTTAAGCAGTCTTCTGGATAAAGATGTAGGCGCAATCTATACCGGCAGTGCTGTGACAAAATATTCACTTGTAAATAATAATGCCATGAGTGGTCAGATCCGTGAGAGCGGTATATGGATGAAAGAAAGCGGAGGCACCGGAATCATTCAGGAAATTGATATGGTTGCGTAGCAGCCTCATAAGTGGAAGCACAAAAGTAAAATCAAGCAGTCAGCATTCCTGGCATGTACAATAGTGGCTGTTGTCGCAGTCTTTAAGAATTGGCGTTGTGTCAAGACAGGAACCTTTCCTTTTTGGACATCTTGGATAAAATGTACATCCATTTGCACTGTATTTGTTATCAATATCACCTGCCGCAGAAATATTTTTTTTAAGTCTTCCTTTTCCGGGTATTGGAATGCTCTCAAGAAGCAGCATCGTGTACGGATGCAGCGGATTTGTAAAGAGTTGTTCTTCAGTACCTGACTCTATGATTTTTCCAAGATACATTACTGCAACTTTATTGGCTATATGACGGACAACGGCCAGATCATGGGAGATAAAAAGCTGTGTCAGATGGCGTGATTTCTGAAGATCCTGAAGCAGATTGATTATCTGAGCCTGAATTGAAACGTCAAGTGCGCTGACCGGCTCATCTGCTACAATACAGGTAGGGTCAGTTGCAAGCGCACGTGCAATACCGATTCTCTGACGCTGACCGCCGCTGAACTCATGCGGATAACGTGAAAAATATTCACTTGAAAGACCGACCTGTAAAAGGAGCTCGACTATACGTTCTTTCCGTTCTTTGCCATTGTAAAGATTGTGAATCCGCATTGGTTCTTCAAGGATTGAACCGACTGTCATGCGCGGATCAAGCGAACTGAACGGGTCCTGAAAAACAACCTGAATATGTTTTCGTATTGCTCTGCGTTCTGAACTGTCAAGCAGTCCCCACTGTACCTGTTTTGAGGAATAGTTGTCAAGTGATAATCTGACAGAGCCTGAAGTAATATGCTGTAAACCGACTACAGCATGTGCTGTGGTTGTCTTGCCGCATCCTGATTCACCGACAAGTGCGAAAATGTCCCCTTTATTAATAGTAAAAGAGACAGAATCCACAGCTTTTACATGATCCGTTATTTTCCCAAGAACGCCTTTTCTTACAGGGAAGTAAACTTTAAGATCTTTTACATCAATTACCGGCACTTCTTCTGTCATAGTATTATTTGTCATATAAAAAACACCTTGCTGTGTGATCATTCTCAATGCTGCATAATGACGGGTGTTCAGTTCTGCATCGATCCATCGCATGTTTGCAGCGGGGATGAAAAGGGCAGCCGGATGGAGTGTTGCGCAGAGTCGGTACATCTCCCGGTATCACAAGCAGTCTGTTTTTTTTATTGTCAATAAGTGGAATAGTGTCAAGCAGACATTGTGTGTATGGATGTGCCGGAGAATCAAAAAGATCACGCACTGCTGCTGATTCCATAATTTCGCCGCCATACATGACAATAACCTTCTGTGCAATATCTGCGACAATACCAAGATTATGAGTAATAAGTATCATACTCATATTTTTTGAATGTTGAAGGTTATAAAGAAGATCAAGAATTTTTGCCTGAACTGTCACATCAAGTGCTGTTGTCGGCTCATCGGCGATGAGCAGTCTTGGCGTACATGAAAGTGCCATTGCAATCATGACCCTCTGGCGCATTCCTCCGCTTAATTGGTGCGGATAACTTGAATAGGTCCGCGCAGGGTCTGCAATACCGACTTCTCCAAGCAGTTTTAAAACGAGCTCACGAATCTGGGGTTTAGATAGTGTCAAGTGACAATCAATCATCTCATAAATCTGTTTTCCACACGTGTAAAGAGGATTCAGAGAGGTCATCGGGTCCTGGAATATCATGGAAATTTTTCCGCCACGGATACTCCGAAGCTGCTGCTGGTTGACTTTAAGTATATCCTTGCCATCGAAAGTAATTGATCCTCTGACAATGCGGCCATAGGGCTCAGGCACAAGTCTCATAAGAGAAAGCGCAGTCATTGTTTTTCCGCAGCCGGATTCACCGACAATGCCTATTACCTGTTTATCAGGTATGTCAAATGATACACCTCTGACAGCTGATGCCGAGTAATCAGGGAATTTAAATGATACCTCAAGGTCATTGCAGGAAAGACACGTTGACAAAAAAACTCCTTATATGAAGTAGCGTTTTACTGAAAACTGCTAAATGGGCACAAAAAAAACAAATATAAAATGGCTTCAATATCATTGAATAATGAATTATTATTCAGGAACAGCCGTCAATATTCCTCGTTTGATTATTGTAATCAAGAAATAAAAATAATAATAAACAATATTATATTAATAATCAATGAGTTATGATTAAATAGAAAAAAAATTGAATACAACTGAATACAATAAAGGAAAATAATATATTTACTGTTTAAAGGTTTATAAAGTATCTTTATTTTTGTATAAGTAAGAAAATATAGGAAGTGAACTTTTTATTTGGCTGCATTTATTTCTTTTCAAACAAGATGTTCATAAATCATTTTTTAAATTAATCTGATAAAAGACCGCAGGTTGTTATGGAAAAAAAAGTTCAGGTTTTTGAATATATGGAATATCGTGAGTTTTTACGTGATATGTTTAATGAACGTAAAAGAATGCACTCAATCTATTCATACAGACTTTTTTCTCTTAAAGCAGGATTTAAATCTCCAAATTTTTTAAAACTTGTCATTGATGGTGACCGGAACCTTACAAAAGAGAGTATTTTCAGAGTAGCAAAAGCATTCAGCTTAAATAAGAAAGAGTCGGAATACTTTGAAAATCTTGTTTTTTTCAATCAGAGCAGGACACTTGAAGAAAAAAACATTTATTTGTCAAGAGTTGTCAAGTATAGAAGTAAAACAGATTCACGTATCCTTGATGAATCAGAGTATGAATATTATTCAAAATGGTATAATCCGGTTGTCAGGGAACTGGTAACTGCTGTTGATTTTAAAGGCGATTACAGGCGTTTAGGGGCGTCAGTCATTCCTGCAATCAGCGAACAGGACGCAGTGCGTTCTGTAGAACTTCTTGAAAGACTGAAGTTTATTGAACGTCAATCTGATGGACGATATAGAATGAATGAGTTATCCTTGACAACTGGGCTGCAGGTGCGATCTGTCGCAGTTGCAAATTATCATAAGGAAATGATGCGTATTGCCTCTGAATCAATAGAACGTATTCCAAAGTCTGAACGTGATATTTCTAGTGTCACTATAAAACTTTCTGATGAAAATTATAGAACTGCAATAGAAAAAATTCAATTGATGCGTAAAGAGATACTTGAATTATCTGAAATTGATGATAAGCCTGGGATTATTGCCCAGTTTAATTTACAGATTTTTCCCGTGACAGCAAGATTCTCAACAGGAGCACTGAAAAAATGAGCTTAAGAAAACTCCGGAAAGTGTTCTCCGGTATCAGCTTGCTATTGTTTGTTAATTGTGCTGTTCAGCAGGCATCAAATACAGGTACAGAAACCGGAAATCCTGCAATTGTCACATGTCTGAAATCCGCATTTGAAATTTTCGATACAGCCGATAAATGGCTGCCCTCGCATTATCTTGTTTTTGGTGATGAACAGCTGAGTGCAAATTATCTGTCAGATGTTCCTGGCAGTAAATCGCTTGCAAAGCAGACCGGATCAAAAAAATATGATACAATCATCACTCTTGACACTATATTCTATGTTGACACAGTATATGACACTGTTTTTCAGCCCCACATAATTTATGTCCGTGATACATCAGTGAAAACATATCTCAAAACAGATACAATAATCGGAAATATTGGAAGTACAATATTTCAGACGTATCTTTTCAGGGATACAGCATTTATAACTGATACACTCTACATAACAGATACAACTCTTGTCAAAAGAACGCTTAAAACAGATACAATTGAACAGGTTGTCAAGGCTGTAAGGGTTGTATTCACACCGGATTCAATTCATGCTTCTTTACAAGAGAATACGACGGGCCTGGTTATCGTAGATGATAAAACATCTGGTATCCTGCTAAGTCAACCTGTTCCATCGACATTTTATAAACCGTTGATAAAATATGACAGTACGTTGTATTCATCAGGCAGATGTTCTGTTGTCAATGGGACTGTCATAAGTGAAACATATACCGGTAATGACGGTGACAGCGGTCTGTATACTGCACCCCCCGGAGTTGTTCCGGGAGCGTCTCTCAATGCAAAATATGTAAACAGCCGGGATATCAGCATATTGCTTGATATTGATTTTGATGCAGGCTATGATTGTCAATTTTCAACTTTCGGCAATAATAGAATAAACATGCTTGACAGACTATCTAAACAAAACAATAAAGTGCTTGAAAAAATCAGTTACTATGTTAAAAATATTACTTCAAATCATGATACAGCATTTTTGGCAATAAGACGTGACAGTAAAGATACAATAGAAAATGTCACTTATTTTGAATTAAAAGGCAGTGATGCTCTTGATCATAATCAGAACAGATTGGTTTTTGTCAATAAAACAATTGAGTTTTCAAATGATCCCATTAAGTCAATAGTAATAAGCATTTCTCTTGACAAACCATTACTTAAGGGCGAGGTGCCCCAATCTTTTCAGATTGAAGCGTCTGTTGACTTTGGAAAGGGCAGGACCGGTGAATTTGGCG
>Ga0209373_10000681_pt1 | contig 49441 bp, 41 predicted proteins | sample Higcelweek5metaG_FD_187173 | JGI IMG/M metagenome (GOLD analysis project Ga0209373, IMG submission 187173) | Freshwater pond sediment microbial communities from the University of Edinburgh, under environmental carbon perturbations - High... | ecosystem: Environmental > Aquatic > Freshwater >... | reverse complement strand
CCGGGGTCGGACTGGTGATCTTCGACGAATTCCACGAACGCTCCCTGCATGCCGATCTCGGCCTTGCCCTGGCGCTGGAGGCGCAACAGGGATTGCGGGAGGATCTGCGCCTGCTGGTGATGTCGGCAACGCTGGAGGGGGCTCCGGTGGCCGAAGCGATGGGGGGAGTCCCGCTGATCGACAGTCCCGGCCGGGCTTTCCCGGTTGAGACCTTTTATCTGGGCCGTCCTGAGCCGCGTCGCTTTGCCGAAGCCGTGGCTCAGGCGGTGGTCCAGGCGCTGGAGGAGAGTGACGGCGACGGGCTGGTGTTTCTGCCCGGGGGGGCCGAGATTCGTCGCGTTGCCGCCCGATTGGCGGAACGCTCCGCCCTGGATTCTGTGATCGTTACCCCATTGCATGGTGATCTGCCGGCCGCCGCCCAGGATGCTGCGATTGCGCCGGCTCCGCCCGGGCAGCGCAAAGTGGTGCTGGCGACGGCGATTGCGGAAACCTCGTTGACGATCGAGGGCGTTCGGGTGGTGATCGATGCCGGTCTCGCCCGGGTGCCCCGCTTCGATCCTGGCTCGGGGATGACCCGCCTCGTCACCTTGGCGGTCTCACGGGCCGGGGCGGATCAGCGGCGGGGCCGGGCCGGGCGGGTGGCCCCGGGCCGCTGCTACCGGCTGTGGAGTGAGGCGGAGGACCGTGCTTTGGCGGCGCGAACCGCGCCCGAAATTCTGGTGGCCGACCTCGCGCCGCTGGCGCTCGACCTTGCCCGCTGGGGAGTCGGTGATCCGGCGGCGCTGGCATGGCTCGATCCGCCCCCGGCGGCGCATTTCGCTGCGGCACAACGTCTGCTGACCGGGCTGGGGGCGCTTGATCCAAGTGGCCGGATTACCCCGCATGGTCGGGCCATGGCTCGGCTGCCGGTGCATCCGCGTCTCGCGCATATGCTGCTGGCCGGTCAGGAACAGGGGCTGGGCGGTCTTGCCTGCGATCTGGCGGCCTTGCTGGAAGAGCGTGATCCGTTGCGGGGGAGCGGACGCGAGGCCGATCTCCGCCTGCGGCTGCGGCTGATGCGGGGGGAAATGCGGCGGGAAACCGTCGATCAGGGGGTTCTGGCCCGCCTCCGTCAGGCGGCGCGTGATCTGCGTCGTCGCCTGGGCCTGCGCGCCGGGGTGGGGGAGGGTCGTCCGGACGAAACCGGGCGGCTGCTGGCCTTAGCCTATCCCGATCGGATCGCCCGCCGCCGCGCGGGGGGGGATCCCCGCTATGTATTGAGTGATGGTCCCGGTGCTGTGCTCGATGCGGCCGATCCGCTGGCAGGGGAGCCCTGGCTGGTGGTGGCGGATCAGGATGGCGACCGCCGCGAGGCCCGGATTTTTCTCGCTGCTCCGATCACTCTAGGGGAAATCGAAACGGATTTCGCTGCGGCGATCGAGACGGTGGAAAGCTGCGTCTGGGACGGGCGCGAACAGGCGGTGATCGCCCGCCGTCAACGTCGGCTTGGTCGGCTGGTGCTGGAGGAAAAGCCGATCGAACGGGCTGATCCGGCGGCGGTGGCGGCGGCGTTGATCGAGGGACTCCGGGCGCTTGGCCTGGAGTGCCTGCCCTGGACGCCGGCATTACAGACCCTTCGGCACCGGGTTGCCTTCCTGGCCGGGCAACAGCCCGAGGCGGGGTGGCCGGATCTGTCCGATGCGGCGTTGCTGGCCGGGCTTGAGGATTGGCTGGCGCCGTTTTTGTCCGGTCTGACCCGTCGCGCCCATCTCACCCGACTGGATCTTGCTGCTGCGTTTGACGGGCTGATTCCCTATGAGCTGCGCCGCCGGCTGGAGAGTCTGGCGCCGACTCATGTCGTGGTGCCGTCCGGTTCGCGCGTGCCGATCGATTATGAGGGAGAGCAGCCGGTGCTGGCGGTGCGGTTGCAGGAAATGTTCGGCTGTGCCGAAACGCCGCGCATCGCGGGGGGGACGGTGCCGTTGCTGCTGCATCTGTTGTCGCCAGCCCGTCGTCCGGTCCAGGTCACGCGCGATCTGGCCAGTTTCTGGGCTGATGCCTATCGTTATGTCCGGGCTGATCTGAAGGGGCAGTACCCCAAGCACTGGTGGCCGGATGATCCGATGCAGGCGGAACCAACCGCTCGGGCCAAGCCACGCAAGTAGTCGGAGAGTGTTCTCCCTCATTCGGTGCGGGGGGGAGCCCACCAGCGCCAAAGTGCCTCATGCTCCGCCGGCAGGAGTTCGCACCAGCCTCCGGTGAAAGCCAGCCAGGATTCGATTCGGTCGAGGGTGACGGTCGTGAGTAGCGGCAGACCTTCGGCCATTGCCTCCATCATTTCGGCGGCGAGGCCGGAACGATCGGCCTCAAGCGGCCCGAACTTATTGATCACGATCAGATCATCACGCCGCCGGATGGCCCGGCGCACCACCGCCGAGGCCTCGGCCACCGCTCCGCCATCGACGGCACAACTCGATCCCTGTCCCAGTTTCTGCATGATCGGCAGTTGGGTTCCATCGTCGAGCGCGACCAGCACCGCCTCGCTTTTGCGGCCGCGCTGGATCAGGCCGCCAACGTGGATACCGTTCTTCCGCAGCTCAGCGGCAAAATCCTCAACCAGATCCTGGGCGGTTCCCCCCGATGGCAGCACAAGGGCCGCCGGCTTGCGCGGGGCGGGTTCGGCCTGACGCTCGGCCGCCGCTTGTCCGGCCGGATCATTGACATTGAGGAACGGATCGTCCGGCCATTCGATTGTGACCGCGCCACAATGTTTGGCCCAGGCCTGCGCCCTGCGCTCGCCTGTCTCGATCACGAAGCGCCGCAAGGCCGCGCGAAGCTCAACTGGCCACAGACCGATCACCGGATGTGTCCGCCCTGCCGAAGCGGCAATGGCCGGACCGCTCCCGCCCAGTCGCATGACCAGATCACGCGGCAAAAACGGAACGTCGCACGGCACGGTCAGCACTCGCGAAAATCCCATTGCCTCGGCCCAATCGAGCGCAGCCAGCACCCCAGCCAACGGCCCGGCGGCCCCGGGAGGATCGACCAGCACCGGCAGACCGGTATCGGCAAAACGCTCGGGAGCACCCTTGGCATTGAGGGCCAGCACCGCCAGTTGCGGCGTCAGGATCTCGATCTGCCGGGCCAGAATCGAACGCCCGGCGATCTCGGTCCGCCCCTTGTCGCCGCCGCCGAGACGACGCGCCTCTCCCCCCGCGAGAATCACCCCGCCGACCGAAGACGGACGAGAGACAAGCAGCGCCGGATCGATCATCGCCCGGAGCATCCGCCGCTTTTCGATACGAGCTGAATCGACTCAATCACCATGCCAGACTCCACCGCCTTGCACATGTCGTACAGAGTCAGGGCTGCCACTGAAACGGCGGTCAGCGCCTCCATCTCGACCCCGGTGGGCGCGGTGACGACACAGGTGGCGGTGATCTCGACGGCGGCCACTTCGGGCATACAGACGAGATCAACCCGCACATGGGTCAAGGCCAGAGGATGGCAGAGCGGAATCAGATCAGCCGTCCGCTTCGCCGCCATGATGCCGGCCAGCCGGGCGACCCCCAAGACATCCCCCTTGGCCAGACCGCGCGCCTCGATCAAAGCCAGAGTGGCCGGTGCCATCCGCACCCGCCCCCGGGCCACAGCCTCACGCCGAGTGTCAGGCTTGGCGCCAACATCGACCATCACCGCCGCCCCCTCGGCGTCAAAATGAGTCAAATCCATCCGTCTCCCCCCAAGTTTTGCAGGTCCAGGAGCCGCTGGCTCCTGGCGGGTGTGGGCAGAGCCCACTCTACCCTCCCGTCACATTCATCCGACGCGCCAGCCCGGAAGAAAAACCATGGCGCTGGGGTTTGGCGGCAATCGCGGCCCGAATCGCCAGATCCAACGCCCTTGGGCCGCCATTCCGCAACGCTGGCCGCAGATCGACCGAGGCCGACTGCCCCAAACAAGGAAACAGATGTCCGGTCGCGCTGATCCGAACCCGGTCACAGGCTCCGCAAAAGCCATGGGTCATCGGGGTGATAAAGCCAAGCCGCCCCCCGGTTTCAGCCACCGTGACATAACGGGATGGCCCGCCGCTGCGAAAATCATCGGGCTGAAGCGTCCAGCGCTGGGCGATCTCGCGCCGCAGTTCGACCAGGGAACGCGCTGCCGGAGAACGGCAGGGGCCGGTTTCTCCCAACGGCATCGGCTCGATCAGCGACAAAGCAAAGCCCTGCGCGCCGCACCAGCCGATCAGACGATCAATCTCCGCCTCATTCAGGCTGGGAAGAGCCAGAGTGTTGATCTTGACCGCCAGTCCGGCCGCTCCGGCCGCCGCGATCCCCTCCAGCACCGTTTCCAGCCGCCCAACCCGAGTGATGCGGCGAAAGGTGTCCGGTGACAACGAATCAAGCGAGACATTGATCCGGCGCAGCCCGGCCGCCCGCAGCGCCTCGGCATGGCGGGCCAGCCGGGTGCCGTTGGTGGTCAGCGTCACCTCATCGAGCCGGCCGGCAGCGACATGGCGGGTCAGCCGCGCCACCAGAGTGATCAATCCGCTCCGCACCAGCGGCTCGCCTCCGGTCAGACGCACCCGGCGGACCCCCAGACCGATGAAAGCCTCGGTAAGCCGTTCAATCTCCTCAAACGACAGGATTTGCCATTTCGGCACGAACTGGACACTCTCGCCCAGACAATAGTGACAGCGCAAATCACAACGGTCGGTGACCGACAGGCGCAAAGAGGTGATCCGGCGGCCGAAAGGGTCGGTCAGCATGAGGGCGCGCCCTCCGCCGCCCCGGCAGGGGGATCGAAGCGGACGATCCCGCCGCCGCGCGCTGCCGCCGCCAGGACCAGACCGGCGCCTCCCGCTGCCGTCAGGGCCAGCCCGGTCGGGGCTGACACCGAGGCGATCAGGCCGATTCCGACCGCCGCCGCTTTCTGCACCAGTTCGAAGCCACAGCGGCTCGACAGGACGACAAAGCCCGCCTCAAAGGCCCCTCCGGCCCGGCTGACCGCGCCAATCAGCTTGTCGAGGGCGGAATGGCGTCCGACATCCTCGCGCGCCAGCAGGATCTCCCCGTTCGGATCACTCCAGGCCGCGCCATGGACCGAATGGGTCCGTGCCCGCATCGGCTGATGCGCGCCGAGCTGGTCGAGGGCGCGGCGGATTGCCTCGGGTGTGACCGGCGGCGGTCGGACCGGCGGCAGCGGCCGATGCAATGCCTCCAAGCTTTCCAACCCGCATAGGCCGCAGCCGGACCGCCCCTCCAAGGCCCGGCGGCGGCCGATCAACGCCGCTGCCCGGGCCGAGGGGATCGTCATCCGCGCCACCAATCCAGCCTCGATCCGGACCAGATCGCACTCCCACAGTTCCGAGGGGGTCGCAATGATCTGCTCCGACAAAGAGAAGCCGAGGGCGAAATCCTCCAGATCGGCCGGGCTCGCCAGCATCACCGCGAAGGTGCGGCCATTATAGGCCAAAGCCACCGGCTCTTCTTCGGGCAGATGCCAAACCACCGGCTCGGGAGCTGAACCGGGGGAATAGCTTTGGCCCAAGGCCATAACCGCTCCCTGGCGTGATCCGGCTTCGGGACATCTCTGTTCCGGCGGGGCGGCGGAAACAACAGGGTTGGGGCCGGTCTCTGGCATGGGCATCTTGTCTGGGGGCAAGGGGCGGGCGGTTCCCCCGGGTCGGAACGCCCGGGGGATCGACGGATCAACGAAACAACAGAACGGCCTTTTGCAGGGTCATCCAGATCCCCCAACCCAGCGGAATCCACACCAGCGACCAAGCCAAGGTCACTTTCCAGGAATGGCGGACCTCTTCGCCCAGGGCGGCAACGTCGGCGGCGAAATGCTGGTGGGTATCGTCGGCGCCCTTTTTCTCCTCGACCAATTCCTCATCGCTCATGTGGTGCCGCTCATGCACCGACGTGACCAGACGGTTGCAGACCAGACCGAGGACCAGCAGCCCGGCCAGGATGTACATCGTGACCGAATAGGCCTCGGCCCGGGGCACCCCCTGCTCAAGCTGATATTCACGGATGTAATTGACCAGCACCGGCCCCAGCACCCCGGCGGTTGACCAAGCGGTGAGCAGACGGCCGTGGATCGCCCCGACCATTTTGGTGCCGAACATGTCAGCGAGATAGGCCGGGACGGTGGCGAAGCCGCCGCCATACATCGACAGGATCACGCAGAAGGTGGCGACGAACAGCGCGAGGCTGCCGGCCTGGGCCGTCCAGGGCACCGAGGCATAGAGGACAAAGCCCAGCGTGAAGAAGATCGTATAAGTGGTCTTGCGGCCGAGCCGGTCGGACAGAGAGGCCCAGAAGAAACGGCCGCCGATATTGAACAGCGACAGCAGGCCGGTAAAGCCGGCGGCAACGGCGGCGATTTGTCCCTTCTGCGCGGCGGTCAGATCGTTGAAGGCGACATCAATCCCGATCAGTTTGCCGCCGAACACTTCCTGCAACAGCGGCGAGGCCATCCCCAGGATACCGATCCCGGCGGTGACATTCAGGCACAGCACCGCCCACACCAGCCAGAACTGGCGGGTTCGCCACGCGACATCGAGATGGACATGTTTGGTGGTGATGAGGGACTTGCTCTCGGCGTTGGCCGGCGGGGTCCATCCGGCCGGCTTCCAGGTGCTGGCGGGGATGCGATAGCCTAGTGCTCCAGCCATCATGAAGACGAAATAGACCGCCGCCAGGACCACAAAGGTTTCCCACACTCCAACCGAGGTCGGCGAGGCAAAGGCCTTCATCAGTTTGTCCGCCAGCGGCGCTCCAATCATCGCCCCGCCGCCGAATCCCATGATCGCCATGCCGGTGGCCATCCCGCGCCGGTCGGGGAACCATTTGATCAGGGTCGAGACCGGGGAAATATAGCCGAGGCCAAGGCCAATCCCGCCGATCACCCCCGATCCCAGCCATAACAGCCAGATCTGATGAGTCTTGACCCCAAGCGCCGAGATCAGCAGCCCGCCGCACCAGCAGAAGGCCGAGACCACCCCGGCCTTGCGCGGCCCGACCCGTTCCAGCCAGCCACCCCAGATCGCTGCCGATGAGCCGAGGAAGACGAAGAACAGGGTGTACATCCACCCCAGCATCGAAATCTTCCAGTCGCAGCCGGTGGCGACCAGCATCTCGAAAAAGCTTTGATCTTTGGGGCAGGCGATCGCTTCGGTGATCCCGACTGCCCGCGACAGCGGCAGCCAGAACACCGAAAATCCATAGGCCATGCCGATGCAGAGATGAATCGCCAGTGCGGCCGGCGGCACTAGCCACCGGTTATAGCCGGGAGGGGCCAGGATACGGTCGCGGGACAGAAAGCCCGGACGCGCGGCAAGGGTGGAGTCGGTCATCGTCGGTGTTCTCCCTGCGAGACGTCGTTGTTGTCCAACGGTCGTTGCTGACCCGACGCCCCGCCCCGCCGGGGTGGCCGCGATCCAGCCGGATTCCCCGCGCGGAGCCGGAAGCCGGGGGATCAGTCGGCGGTGCCGCCGATCTGATCATTGGCGCGGCTGACCTGCACCGCGGTCACCTTATATTCCGGGCAATTGGTGGCCCAATCGGACTGATCGGTGGTCACGACATTGGCCCCGGTGACCGGGTGGTGGAAGGTGGTGTAGACCACCCCGAGGGGAACCCGGACACTGAGCTTGGCCCGTAGGCTGGTCGATCCCATCCGGCTGGCCAGGGTCACCATCTCACCGTTGCGGATCCCCCGCTCCTCGGCGTCATGGGGATGGAGTTCCAGCACATCCTCGGGATGCCAGGTGACATTGTCAGTGCGCCGGGTCTGGGCACCGACATTGTACTGGCTGAGAATCCGGCCGGTGGTGAGGATCAGCGGGTAATAACGCGAGGTCCGCTCCCGGGTCGGCACAAAGGCGGTGATGACAAACTGACCCTTGCCCCGGGCAAAGCTGTCGCGGTGCATGATCGGGGTGCCCTCCGGCGCGGCCTCGTCGCAGGGCCATTGCACGCTGCCGCTGCGATCGAGGCGGGCGTGGCTGATGCCCTGGAACGCGGGGGTGAGGCGGGCGATCTCGTCCATGATCGCCGCAGAATCCGGCCAGCCCATCGGGTGGCCGAGGGCGGTGGCGAGATCGGCGACGATCTGCCATTCGTGCCGGCCCTGGCGGGGTGACATCACCGGGCGGACACGATTGACCCGCCGCTCGGCGTTGGTGAAGGTGCCATCCTTCTCCAGGAACGAGGTTCCAGGCAGAAAGACATGGGCATAGGCTGCCGTCTCGCTCAAAAACAGATCCTGCACCACCAGCAGGTCGAGGGCTTCCAGTGCGGCGACGACATGGCGGGAATTGGGGTCACTCTGGGCGATGTCCTCGCCATGGACGAACAGACCCCGGAAGGTTCCGGCCAGCGCCGCATCAAACATGTTGGGGATCCGCAGCCCCGGCTCGGCCTCCAGCGACCGCCCCCAGGCGGTTTCAAACAGGTGGCGGACCTCCGGATCGGCGACATCGCGGTAGCCGGGGAATTCATGGGGAAACGAGCCCATATCGCAGGAGCCCTGCACATTGTTCTGTCCGCGTAGGGGATTGACCCCGACCCCCTCGCGGCCGATGTTGCCGGTGGCCATCGCCAGATTGGCGATGGCCATCACCGTGGTCGATCCCTGGGAATGTTCGGTCACTCCCAGGCCGTAATAGATCGCGCCATTGCCGGCGGTGGCATACAGCCGCGCCGCCTCCCGCACCAGCCCGGCGGCAACCCCGGTGATGGGTTCAACCGTCTCCGGGGCGTTGGCCGGATCGGCGATGAAGGCAGCCCAGTCGCGGAAGGAGTCCGCATCGCAGCGCGCGGCGACGAAGGCTTCGTCAACCCATCCCTCGGTGACGATGACATGGGCCAAAGCATTGACCATCGCCACGTTGCTCCCCGGCAGCAGCGGCAAATGCAGGGTGGCGCGGGCGTGGGGGCGATCGACCAGATCGGTGCGCCGGGGGTCGATCACCACCAGCTTCGCCCCCTGGCGGACCCGGCGGCTGAGGCGGGCGGCAAACACCGGATGCCCATCGGTCGGATTGGCGCCGATCACCAGAATCACATCGGCCTGATCGACGCTTTTGAAATCCTGGGTGCCGGCAGAGGTGCCGAAGGTCTGCTTCAGACCATAGCCGGTGGGGGAATGGCAGACCCGGGCACAGGTATCGACATTGTTGTTGCCGAAGGCGGCGCGGATCATCTTCTGGACCGCGAACACCTCCTCATTGGTGCAGCGGGACGAAGTGATCCCGCCAATCGCCCGATGGCCGTAACGAGCCTGGATCGCCTGAAAGCGGCTGGCGGCGAAGGCGATCGCCTCGTCCCAGCCGACCACCCGCCAGGGATCAGTGCGGCGTTCGCGGATCATCGGGGTGGTGATCCGGTCCTTGTGGGTGGCCCAGCCCCAGGCGAAGCGGCCCTTGATGCAGGCGTGGCCCTGGTTGGCGCCGCCCTGGCGCGAGGGCACCATCCGCACCATGGTTTCGCCTTGAGCCTCGGCCCGCAGACTGCACCCGACCCCGCAATAGGCACAGGTGGTCTCGACCACCCGGGTCGGCTGACCCTGGCGGATCACCGAGGTTTCGATCAGGGCCGCCGTGGGGCAGACCTGGACGCAGGCACCGCAGGCGACGCAGTCCGAACCGAGGAAATCCGGAGCCTCGCCGGGACGGATACGCGAGGTGAAGCCGCGCCCGGCCACGGTCAGGGCGAAAGAGCCCTGCACCTCGGCGCAGGCGCGGACACAGCGGGCACAGACGATGCAGCGGGCCGGGTCATAGCTGAAATAGGGAGTCGCGGCCTGGGGAGGCTCCTCGCAATGGCTGGGACTGTCGGGGAGGCGCCGCACTGTGCGCAGGCCGACCTGTCCCGCTACCGTCTGGAGTTCACAGGCTCCATTGGCGGCGCAGGTGAGGCAGTCGGTCGGATGATCGGACAGATAAAGTTCGATGATCCCCCGCCGCAGCGCGGTCAGGCGGGGGGTATTGGTGCTGACCACCATCCCCGCCTCGACCGGCGTGGTGCAGGAGGCCGGAGTCCCCCGCCGCCCGGCAATCTCGACGATGCACAGGCGGCAGGAGCCATAAGCCGACACCAGATCGGTGGCGCACAGGCGCGGGATCGCAATGCCGATTTCCGCCGCCGCCCGCAACACCGAGGTTCCGGCCGGGACACTGGCCGGACGGCCATCAATGGTCAGGGCGACCAGGGGGCCACCGGTGACCGCCGGGGTGCCGAAATCGGCCTCTCTGTCGATCATGCCGCTCTCCCGGTCGCGAAATCCTCGGGGAAATGTTTGAGCGCACTGCGCACCGGCAGCGGGGCCAGCCCGCCCATCGCACACATCGAGGCTTCGGCCATCACCGTGCAGATCTCCTCAAGCCAGAGGAAATCGGCTTCGGTGCCGTCACCCCGGGTGATCTTGTCGAGCAGAGCCAAAGCGCGCACCGAACCAATCCGGCATGGGGTGCATTTGCCGCAGGATTCCTTGACGCAGAATTCCATCGCGAAGTGGGCCATCCGGTCCATCCGCATCGTGTCGTCAAACACGACGATGCCGCCATGGCCCAGCATCGCTCCGGCCTCGGCGGCGGATTCGTAATCGGCAGACAAATCGAGATTGGCGGCGGGAAGATAGGCGCCGAGCGGCCCGCCGACCTGGATCGCCTTGAGCGGGCGGCCCGAAGCGGTGCCGCCGCCGAAGCGGTAGATCAGATCCTGGAACGACACCCCGAAGGCCAGTTCCACCAGCCCGCCATGACGGATGTTGCCGGCGAGCTGGAACGGCTGGGTGCCATGGGAGCGGCCGGCGCCGAAATCGCGGTAATATTGGGCGCCACGCGCCAGCACCACCGGCACCGAGGTCAGGGTCAGCACATTGTTGATCACGGTGGGCTGGCCGAACAGGCCGGTCAGAGCGGGCAAGGGCGGTTTGGCCCGGACGATGCCACGCTTGCCTTCCAGGCTTTCCAGCATCGCGGTTTCCTCGCCGCAGACGTAGGAACCCGCCCCCAGCCGGACTTCGAGATGGAAGGCCCGGCCCGAACCATGGATGTCCTCGCCCAGCCAGTCCTGACCATAGGCCAGCCGGATCGCCTCGCCCAGGGTCGCGGCGGCGTGGGGATATTCCGAGCGGATGTAGACGTAGCCCTGTCGCGCCCCCACGGCCAGCGCGGCAATGGTCATTCCCTCGATCAGCAGGAAGGGATCGCCCTCGATGATCATCCGGTCGGCGAAGGCGCCGCTGTCGCCCTCATCGGCGTTGCAGCAGATGAATTTCTCCTCGGCCTCGGCGGCCAGCACGGTCTTCCACTTCACCCCGGTCGGAAAGCCGGCCCCGCCCCGGCCGCGCAGCCCCGAGCGGGTGACCTCTTCGACAATCTCCGCCGCTGACAGCGCCAGCGCCCGTTCCAGCCCGGCAAAACCACCATGGGCTCGGTAATCCTCAACCGAGACCGGATCGATCACCCCGCAGCGGGCGAAGGTCAGCCGTTCCTGGTGCTTGAGATAGAATATCTCCTCGGTCAGGCCATGGCCGAGCGGGTGATCGGCACCGTCGAGGAACCCGGCGTCAAATAGTTCGGCCACCTGCTCGGGCCGGACCGGGCCATAAGCGACCCGGCCGGCTCCTGTCACCACCTCGACCAGCGGCTCCAGCCACAGCAGCCCGCGCGAGCCATTGCGGACCAGACGGAGCGGGCGGTGGCGGGCGGCGGCCTCGGCGACGATCGCCTGGGCCACTTCGTCGGCCCCGACCGACAAAGCGGCCGCGTCGCGAGGGACGTAGACGGTGATGGGCTGGCTCATTCCGCTTCCTCCAGGGGAAGGCGGCTGGGATGGAACCGGCCGTGCAGGCGCTCATCCACCAGCGCCGCCGGGCCGAGCGCGCAATTGCCGAGGCAATAGACCGCCTCCAGGGTGAAGGCGCCATCGGCTCGGGTCTCGCCAAGATCGAGACCAAGCCGGGCCTTCAGATCCTCGACCACCGACAGGGCGCCCCGAGCCTGGCAGGCTTCGGCAACGCAGATCTTGATCACATGTCGCCCCGGCCGGGTGCGGCGGAACTCATGATAAAAGGAAATGACTCCATGCACCTCGGCCCGGGACAGATTTAAGGCCGAGGCCAGCATTGGGATTGCCTCGGAATCGATGTAGCCAAACTCGGTCTGAAGGGCATGCAGAGCCGGAAGCAGCGCCCCGCGCAGACCACAATGGTCGTCGATGATGGCCCGCGCGCGGACCGGATCCCAGGTGGCGATCATGACAGGCGAAGCTCCCCGGTTCAATTATTGGACCAAGCCTCCCAGCTTGGCGTTATTTGTTTCGGCAAAGATGCGGTGGCGGCGGGGGCGGGTTCAAATACAAAATCCCCATGCCGCGATAGCAAAAAGCTATCAATCGGCCGGGATCAGACCCCGCTCTACGGCCGGTCGGAGCGGGGGGTGCCGGCGAGGCCACGTTGGGCCAGAGCGTCCGAGAGTGTTCGCGACAGACGCCGGGCCAGTCCCTCGGTGGAGACTACCCGGGCCAGAGCCTGGGCGACCGGCGTGGGAGGGACTCGGTCGGCATAGACCAGACCCACCGAATGAGTCACCTCGGGCACGGTCAGGGGGCGGGCGGCGAGGTCGTCACAGGGCGGCATCAGCGCCAGCAACGGCGCCGGCACGATGCTCGACCAGGGACCGGTTCGGGCGAGGCAGAACAGAGTGATGATCGAGTTGGTTTCGACCGCCGGTCTCACCTCGAGTCCAGCCATGGCGAAAGCGGCGTCGGTGATGCGGCGATTCTGCATCTCCGGAGAGAGCAGGCAGAGCGGCAAAGTGGCGGCCTCGGCCCAGGTGGTTTCGGTCCGGGCGGGGTCAAGACCGTCGCGCCGGGTCAGCAGGAAATAACGCTCCGAATAAAGCGGCAGCTTGCGCACCCCGCTCAGCGGCTCATTGTCGAGATAGGTGATCCCGGCATCAAGTTCGAAGGCATCGAGACCGGTCTGAATCTGGCGCGAACTGAGGGAGGAAATCGACAGCTGAATGGCGGGATGGCGGCGGCCGAACGGTTCGATCAGTTCGGCGAGCATCGGCACAGCGGTCGGAATCACTCCGAGACGGAGCCGGCCGGAGGGTTCGCTGCCGGTGGCGCCAATGTCGATCAGCAGGGTTTCCAAGTCATGCGACATCCGCCGCGCACAGTCCAACACCTTTTCCCCTTCCGGGGTGAAGGTCAGGAAACGATGCGTGCGCTCGACGATGGGCACGCCGAGATCCTGCTCCAATTGCCGAAGCGCGTTGGAGAGGGTTGGTTGGGCGATGTTACAGGCGGCGGCGGCGCGGCCGAAATGGCGTTCGCGGGCGAGGGCGAGCAAATATTGGAATTTTCGCAGCATGCCGACCGTCACGGCAGACCCTGTCCCGAAAAGATGAACCGCGTTTTCCTCTGCCGAGGCCACGCAGGGCTGCCCCCGTCACAGGCGAGTGGCCCTGAAATCGGGATTGTCTTGTGGGGCTGCCGCCCCAAACCCCTGCTTTTTTCAAAAACAAAGGGGGTTCGGGGCATCGCCCCGACCGGGTGCGGGCGGGAGCCCGCCAATGATCCGGAGTTTGGGCTCATGATGACGGTCGATCTTCTTTTCGCCCGAGGATGGCAATGTGAACGAAAAGCCCGCCGCTTTGGAGACGGTATTTTGCCAGCACGCGGAAGGCAGATTCTCCGGTGATCGCTCGTTCAAAGAGTCCACGATTGGCCGAAGCCAGCAGCACCCGGCCATTGCCGCTCAGGGTCTTTGCCGCATTGGCAAGAATGGCTCGGTAGGTCCCTTCGAGATCGGGATCGTCGCGTCCAGACCGGAGGCCGAAGGGCAGGTTGGCGATGACCACGCTACAGGCCGACCACGCTTTCGCATCCCGGGCGTTGGCGTTCCGCAGCTCGATCCGGCCCGCCAGGTCGCTGGCAACAGCATTCTGTTGGGCGGACTGAAGCGCCTCCGGGCTAACGTCAATGCCAATCAGCGGGGAATCGGGCGACAGAAATCCGCGTTCGAACAATAAGGTGCCGCTGCCACAGGTCGGGTCGATGACGGCTCCGGGAAGAGGGACCGGAATCAGACGGGAGAGCGTGGCAGCCACCACCGGATTCATACTGGCGGCAACATCGCGGATGCGGTAGGCGAAGCGGGGATCTTTGAATGTGGAGGGGCGAAAATAGAGTCTCGCGATGTCGTCAGAAAAATTTAAGATGATCTCGAACATATACTGGGATGGACTGTCGATGGCACCGAGAGGTTCCAAGGACGTGCGGAGCTTTCGCAACAATTTTTGGTGTAAATCGCGCTGAACATTGCGGCCTTCTATCGCAAAGCGATAGCGGGCCGGCGTTCCTTCTCGTCGGGGACAGTGGGTGTTCCAGTATGGCCGGTCGCCAGCTTTCGTCAAAAGGGCGTCGGCCAGTGCCTCAATGTCATGTGTGGCTTTTGCTTCGCTGATCAGGAGGCGGACGCCGTAGGCATAGCGGGGCGGAGGGGTGACTCGCTCGGCGGCGACGGGGGCGGAGAAGCGGAGCAGACCGGGCCGCTCCACCGTGGTTTCGGGAAACCCCTCCTTGAGGAGCATCCGACTGACGGGGCGTTCAAGCCCCTCGACAATCTCGATCCGCAGATCATCCAGAGACAGCTGCGGCCGCCATTCGAACGCCAGCGGCGTCGACAGAATCCGGTCGCGCGCCTTGGTCAGGGCGTCCGCCTCTTTTGGACTCTGCGGCGCGATGTCCCCGAGGAGGTCGGCGACGGCCTCTCCGCCAATAGCCCCAAGAGCGAGGATCATGGAGGCGCGGACAGAAGCGTCGGTCTCGGAACGGAGCCGTTCCACCATGGGCGCAATGGCCCGGGAGTCCCCCAGCTTGCCGAGCGCAACCGCCGCCTGCCGTCTTAACGGGTTGGTCGTGTCCCCTAATCTGAGCAAATGTTCCGACACCGCGTCGCGGTTATGACGATGGGGGGTATGTCCACACGATTTATTTTTCATGACTAGCTTACAACCCGCACTGCATTCAAAAATGGCGGCACATTCCTGCTACCATCCGCTCCGTTCTAGCATAGTTGCGGATTGGCGGAAGACCCCTCCTCATCGGCTTTTTGCCGTCTCCCTTAAGGCGGCGCCGGGAGTTGGCTGGGGGCTTCGAGGGCCAAGGCCGTGCCGACCTGATCGAGACGCCGGAAGCCGCAGGATAAAAGATCCGCCGCCGCTCGGGTTGGCCCCTCCCAATCACCGACGTCATGTAGAATAACGATTCCCGTCACGACAAGATGGGGCAGCCACGCGCTGAGATCGCGCCGGACCGAGCTATAGGAATGGTCAGCATCAATAAACAGCAGACTGACCGGCTCGGTGATCCGACCGGCGGCCGAGAGACTGTCATCGCGCCAAACCTCAACCAGATGTTCGACCCCAAAGTGGCGGATATGCTTGCGGAAAAGGGGGAGGATGTCGATGGCCCCATCCGCGTCCACGGTCTGCGGATCGAAGTACTCGCCTCCCACCCAATGCTCGGGAGAGCCACGGAAGGTGTCGATCGCCAACATGGGAGCGGTCTCTTGCAGCCCTTTCGCCAGGGCAATCGTCGAACGACCTTGATAGGAGCCGATTTCGACGACCCGTCCTGGCCGCTTCCCGGCGGCAAGCCGTGACAGCAGCAGGGCTTCACCGGGGTCAAGCCAGCCCGGCACGCGCTCAAATTCGTCCAGCCAGGACAGAAGATCGGCTGCGATGTTGTCCTCGGTCTTTCCCCTGCAATCAGACATGCCTCGTCTCCGCACTGTGCTTGACCTTACTTGTGGGGACACCCGCCGTCATCGGGGTCCCGTCGTCCGAGTCCGGCTTTCTCCGTCAGGCGATTCCCGTGGCGTGACGGAATATGACACGTAGGGGCCGGCATGGCCGATCAGAGCGGTCTGATACCGCCAGGGATCGCGGCACAGCGGGACATAGGGTTCCCAGTAAGGCGCATCCAGCGTGGCGGCCATGCCGTCCAGGTCCTGCGCCGTTGGCAGGGGGGCGCTCAGGCGCACCAGGATTACCCGAGAAGCGATCCGTTGCGCTTCGCCCAGCAAACGCAGACGGAGACGTTGCGGTAGGAATTCGAACAGGCCGCCCACCACCACGGTTTCCAGCGATCGTTCCGCAAAGGGCAGCGCAAAGCCGAAAAGCGGCAGGTCCCCTGTGCCTTCGTGTCGATCCTCGGCAAAAGGCCACGCCCGCTGCACCGCGCCTCCCTTGATGGCGGCAGGCGGGAGGCCGACCGTCAGGTCGACGGGGGCGTTCATCCCCCATAATTCGAAAGCGAGAGGCGGCCGGAATGCCGATTCCAGCCTCGTGCGTGCCTGCCAACCCATCACCCTCTGGAGGAAAGCTGCCATCGCGTTGGCGTGCGCGCCGTCGAACGCACAGAGCAGTTCGACATCAGGATCGGGGGCATGGGACAGCAGCAAAGCTTCATGCTGGCGGTCAAGCGTAACCTCGGCTGGGCGGTCGCGGGCATGAGGCAGATGCAGCGCCGGCGCTTCAACGAGTAATCGGAACCGCGTTCCCGCTTGCCACAAGCGACGACAGAGCACGAGATCTTCCGAGCCTTTTCCCGCATATCGATCGTCAAAGCCACCGCACGAGGTGAACAGCCCGCGCGGCAGGCACAGGGCTGTGGACCATCCCAACACCCAGGGGTAGGGCAGGTGATCCAAATCGCCCTCATCTCCCGCCAGTGTCAGGCGCAGGTCGTCAAGCTCGGGCCATGCCTGGCTCCACGCCAGCAAGCTGTCATTGTCGAGAGTGTGCCAATTTTGCGGCAAGGGTGCCAGCAGTGGTAGTATGTCGGCAGAGATAGCGTTGCATGAGACCGGAGTTAAAAGAACGTCATTGCCTCGGTTTGTGACGTGATGACGAAGCGTGCGGATGTGCTGAGATGGCAGGATGACATCCGCATCAAGGAAGAGGATGTGATCGTTATGTGCGGCATCTGCGCCGATATTTCGTACCCGCGCAGGATTCCGCTCCGCAACAGACAGGATTTGCGTTTGAAAACGCTGCGCTGCGGGGCTCGCTTTCGCCACCCGCCGGCTTCCATCCGTGCAGGCGTCGAACACCAGTACCAATTCCAGCTCGCCAGGATCCTCCTGCTTGGCAAGGGCCTCCAGCACACGCGGCAGGGTGTCCTCCTTTTGGTGGATGGGCATGACGACGGAGATTTGAACCATCATCGGCTCTCCCTTGGCCTTGGGTGATCAGCGGCCTCGGCGCGCGCAGATCAGGATGCGTGTTCCGCAATCACGGCAAAAAGGCTCGACGTCTGGGTCTGGATATCCCGCCGCAATCAGGGCTAGAACGATTTCGTCAACGCTCCATGGCCGATGGTAAAAAGTGCGGTAAAAAACTTTCTCAACGGTCTCATCGGCTGACAAAACTTCGTAGCGATAGCGGGCGGTCATAATTCTTGTGTCTGGGCAAAAGCGCGATTGGTGCCACACATGGACCGTCCGCCCCTCTGAGTAGGGAGAGCGCCCGCAATCGTGGAGCAATGCGCCGCTGGCCCCCTGGTACTCCAGCGCTTTGTCCGGGCCGTCGCTTGGGAGATCCAGCAGGATATGTCCGCCCTCCGAGGTCCAGGCATAGGCTTTACGCAGAATGCTCAGGAGTGCCGAGCGGCTGTGAAAATGCCCCACCAAGTCGTTGGCGAGGAGGACATAGTCACAGGGGTGGGCCGGAGTACTCTCCTCAGCGTTCTGACACACCAATTGAGGGAGGGGGATGTCTGGGGGTAACCCGGAGCGGCATTTTTTCTGGCATCTGTCCAGCATGGCAGAGGAGAGGTCCAGGCCCCAGCCTCTGCGCCCCTGGGCGACGAGGGGAATCAGGATGTCCCCCGTGCCGCACCCAAATTCAACGACGCTGCCCGGCGAATCGGCAAGTCGAGCGGCATAGAAGCAACCCAGGCGAGGCCCCTCGCCAATGTTCCATTCATAAAAATCCGGATCGTAAAACGCCAAGGTTGCGTTGGCCACCGTGTCAGGATGCATGCGCCACTCCCTTGCAACCCAACTCCCCAAGAGTGCCGGGCGATATAAACTATTGAGATTATCATTATGTTGTGATACACCTTTTTATGAAAATCAACCTAATTTGTAATCTTAAAAATAATTTTATGAGATATAGTATCAATCTTTGATTTTTTCATTTTTTATGAAGAATCCATTAATTGATACTATCGGCTTTTAAATTATTTAAAGGGAGACTTTCATGATGGGGTTCTCGATCGACTGGCCAGAGATCGACGAACACAGCTTTGTATCGGTATCGGCGGCCTTGAGAAGTCGGCGCTGGTCACTCTCCAGCCCGGTGCGGCCTTTGGCGCACTGGACCGTGCCCGACCGGATTGGTCTCGCTGAAGCGGCTCTTGAGTCCTTTTTTGGACGAAAGCACGCGATAACCTGTTGCAATGGCTCTGCCGCCATCGTCATTTCTTTGCAGGCCCTTGGTATCGGCCCGGGAAGTCGGGTGCTGCTTCCCGCTTTGACTTGGGTCGGTTGTGCCTCGGCCGTGCTGCGCTGCGGCGCAAGCCCGGTTTTTGCCGATTCTCTGGCCAGTTCGCCGGTAATGGACAGTGCCGCTGCCGCTCAAAAGTGCGGCCGGATTGATGCCGTCCTGGCTGTTCACACCTATGCCTCCGCCCTGGATATCGACGTGGTGCGGCAGCATTTTCCGGGCATTCCGATTATTGAGGATTTCTCGCACAGCCACGGAGGCCGGCGAGACGATGGTTTGCTGTTGGGGTGTCAGGGCGACATCTCGGTTGCCAGTTTTCAGGCCAGCAAAGTGCTGACCTGTGGCGAGGGCGGGGCGGCGTTTACGGACGACGATGCCCTGGCCGAGCGTCTGCGAGCCCTGCGGGCGGATTCGCGCCTTCCTGTCAAAGATAAATCAACGGGGTGCTTTGGTGGCTTGGCGCCTCACGGCAGCCAGCATGGCTACAACCTCACGATGTCGGAAATCGCAGCGGCCCTGCTGCTGAACCAATTGCAGCTGTTGCCCGACCAGTTGGTGCGGCGAGCAACGGGGGCGGCTGCCTTCCTGGAGGCGGCCGCATCGCTGGGGGTTGAGAGTGTCGGCGATGCTGCCGTTATCGCCTCCGGTGGTTTTTACCGGCTGCCGGTCCGTCACCCGGATCACGACGGAGCCGGGATGGCCGATTTGGTCCGTCGGACCTTGAACCTCCAGCTCGACCGCTCGTACCCGCCGATTCCGGTCAGCCCTCTTTATCGGCCGCAGTCCATCCCGGTTTTCCGACACGCTGTCGCCGAGGATCAGAACGACGTCTTCCCACAGGCTGAACGGTGGTCGCGAAGCCTGTGCCCCCTTCAGCATGAGTACTTTCTTGCTCCGGTGCCGACACTGATCCGGTTGGCTCATGGCTTGACCGGGAGAGTGAGCCCGCCCGTGGCCCCCGTGACGGTCGCTGGCGGGGAGGCGGAAGCGATCACGGTGGTGACGATTACCCGGGGCGATCGTCCGTCTTTGGCAAGGGCAATCGCCTCGGCTGCGGGGCAGGAGATTGCCGCAAAACTCACGCTGCTGCTTATCGTCGATGGCCCGCACTGTCTGGATCTGCCTCCGCCATCGGGAGCCATCGCCAGCCTGAGACAGCTGTCGGTGCATGGCCCGGTCCTATCCGCCGTAGATAATTCGCTCGTTCACTTGGCTCGTCTCCGCAATCTGGCGGTTAGCCTTGTCGAAACCCCCTTTGTTACCTTCCTGGATGACGACAACCGATGGATGTCCGACCATCTGTCGTCGTTGTTGGATGCCCTGGCCTGTAGTGGCGCCGATGCGGCTTACAGTTGGCGGTATCTTGAGGATGCTGATGGAAAACCGTGGTCGGCCTCGCATTTTCCTTGGTTGCCGCCAGGGAAAGCTCGTGATGCGCGCTGGCAGGAATTGCTGGCCGAAGGCGTTGTCGTTCCCGGTGAGCCCGTCGTCCGCGACCGAATGGTTCTGTCCGATGGGCGGGTCGGGATGGTGGATACCGGGGCATGGCTGTTCCGGACGGCGATGCTGCACAGCTTGCCCTTCGTCACCTCATATAGTGATGAAGATCTCCGGACCATGAACAGTGAAGATGATAAGTTGCTTGCACAAATGATTCGCAATAATATCTCAGGTTTTTGCACGGAACGTGCAACTTTTTTCTATCGTCTTGGTGGGTGTTCAAACGGAAAAATGAATAATTTGGTCTGATAATATGGATATTCGTGCCCTTAACAGAGCCCTTAATTCTGAAGAGTTTCGTCTTGGGCGACTCTCTCTGCGCAGCAAGCCGAGATATGTCCTGGTCGAATTGACTCAGGGATGCAACCTGAGCTGTGAAATGTGCCGGAACAGCCGGATTCCTTTGGACGCCCGGCGTATGCCGAAGGAATTGTTCGACCGAATTGCCGAAGACTTATTCCCGACAGCGGACATAGTGGATTTGCGGGGCTGGGGCGAAAGCTTACTGCTTCCCGACATTGCGGTGTTCATCCGCCGTGTCGTGGAAAGCGGCGCTGCAATGCGCTTTGTGAGCAACCTCTCCTTCCATCGTCCCGACGTCATCCAACTCCTGACGGAATACCATGCCTATGTCGCCGTTTCCGTGGATACGGCGGATGCTGCCTTACTTCGGCGCTTACGCGGCGGGGCTCGGCTGGATCTGATCAAGCGGAATCTTGCCGAACTGGTTGCGGGATACATTCGCCGGTGGGGCAGCACTGAGCGCCTCAGCATCGGATGCACCGTCCAGCGGCCGGCCCTGGAGGGATTGTCTGGCGTGGTCGAGTTGGCGGCGGAGGTGGGGATTCGGCATCTGCGCCTGTTCGCGGTCGAAGTGCCGGACGATAGTGACCTTTCCCTTGAGGGGCATGAAGAGGCGATCGCTTCAACCTTGGTCCGTGTCGTGGAGACGGCAAGGCGGGTCGGTGTGGCGGTGTCCGCTGGCACCTGTTTGGGCGATGTGATCCCTCCGCCCGCGCCGGTTCGATCCTGTCTGCGCTATTGGTCAAGTGCGACAGTCTCTTATGCCGGTTTGGTTGGGTTCTGCGACCACTTGATCGGGCCTCTGACCGAAACCGAGGGGATTGGCTCCCTTCAAACTGAAAGTTTCGAGGCTCTCTGGAACGGCCGTCTCATTCAGTCCTTACGCGCCGGAGTCCTCCAGAATGCCGCCGAGTGCCGCAAATGCAGGACCAAGCGCCACATAGAATTCGAAGATTTGTTTGAGCCGGATCTCGCCCGTGAGCGCCAGTGGCTTACCCCTCCCTGTCCCTCGGGTCCGAACAGGGAGTTGGGGGACGTTGAAACATCGAGAGGTTAAAATGACGGCTGTGTCGACAAGAGAAACGGTGGGGGTCTGGCTGGTCGGTGCGCGGGGCAGCATCGGCGCGATGACCATTGCGTCACTGGCTTTAATGGCAGAACGCGACGTCGGGACTTCAGGCTTGGTAACGGCGCGACCGGAGTTTGCCCACGCCGACCTCATATCGCCGGCTGGTTTGGTGATATCGGGTCACGACGTCTCTGATATTCCGCTCATCGACACCATCCGTCGGCTATGGAAGGAAGGCAAGCTGGAGGGCGATCTGAACAAAATCGGGGATAGACTCGCTGAAGTCGAGGCCCGGCTTAAGAATGGCGTGAGTGTCGGCGAGTTCCCGAATGACTTGGCTGCGGTGGTGCAGTTGCGGCACGATCTCGATGAGTTCAAGAGTCAATACGGTCTGAGTCGGCTGATTGTCGTCAATGTCGCAAGTACCGAGCCGCATTCTCAAGAAGCGTCGGCCATCCCATCTTATGAATCTTTGCGGAAGGTGGCGGAAAAAAGTGCCGTCCTGGCGGCAAGCAGCCTCTATGCATGGGCTGCCTTCGAGGGAGGGGACGCTTTCATCGATTTTACGCCGAGCCAGGGATTTCGGCTGCCGGCCTTGCTGGATCTGGCGCAGAGCAAGAGATGCCTTTATATGGGGTCGGATGGAAAGACCGGTGAAACTCTGGTCAAATCGATCCTGGTTGAGCTTTTCCGTCGCCGCAACCTCCAGGTTGAGTCCTGGTTTGGTCAAAATATTCTCGGCAATCGTGACGGCGCGACACTGTCAGACCCATACGTTAAGGTCAGCAAAGTCAAGAGCAAGGACCGTGGCTTGCGCTCGGCTCTTGGGGATTCCGTGGATAGTATTGTCGGAATTGACTACGTAAAAAGTCTTGGCGAATGGAAAATTGCCTGGGATTTCATCCGCTTTACCGGTTTTCTGGGATGTGGGATGAATATGCAATTCACCTGGACAGGATATGATTCCGTCCTGGCCACGCCGTTAGTCATTGATTTGATCCGTTTAACCGATCTTGCTATGCGCCGGGGCGAGCGGGGCGCCATGCCGTTTCTCGCCCCGTTCTTCAAGGACCCCTTCGGAATCGACGAATTCCGGTTGGTTTCGCAGGACGAGGCTTTGCTTGCCTGGCTCCAGCTTGGCCACGAGGAATGTCTCGTCACGGAGGGACATAACGCATGAGGGACACACTCCGTGTCGCCCTGATTGCACCGCCGTTTGGGGGAGCGGGACGAGGCGTCCCGCTTGGCCTGGCGCAATTGGCGACAGCCGTGAAGTTGCATGGTTTTGACGTGTACACTCTGGATCTGACGGTGGTGACCGGGGAAGGTGTGCTGCTCTCGTTTTTGCAGCGCACTAGCCCCCAGGTCGTGGGAATTTCCACAGTCTGCGCAACTTATCTGCAAGCTGTCGCCGTTGCTGAGACCTGCCGCGCCGTGCTCGGCAGGTCGGTGAAAATCATTGCCGGTGGGCCTCATGTTACATTCGGCGCCGATGTCGTTCTGAGTCGTCATGAATGCTTTGATGCGTGCGTCCTCGGTGAGGCTGAGCATTCGTTTGTCGAGTTGTGCCGCGCTTTTTGTTCGCCGGATTCTTCTGGCTGGCAAGCGATTTCGGGAATTGCTTTTCGTGAAGGTTCGCTGGTGCATCGCAGCCTCCCCCGGCCGCTGATCAGCAAACTGGATGAGCTGCCTCTCCCCGAACGTGCGTATTTTCCCGAGGATTCTTATAAGGCTGTCAATAGTTTTGAGATTGGCAAGATTAAAGAAAGTAGCGGAATTTTTGATGTTGATGAGACGGAAAAAGCCGATGTTATGGCCAGTCGGGGTTGTCCCCATTCTTGTGGATTCTGTAGTACGAAGGAATTTTGGCAAAAAAAGTATCGCAGCCGGTCGCCGGAGCATGTTTTTTCTGAGTTGAAGCAGCTTCGAGCCGCTGGAAAAACTCATATTTATTTTAATGACGATATCTTTTCCGCCAATCGTTCGTGGGTGATGCGATTGTGTGAGCTGCTGATACGCTATGAGCTTGGCTTGAAATGGGCTTGTGGAACCAGAGTCGACAGAGTTGACCGCACCCTATTGACGATGATGAGGGATGCTGGATGTGTTTATATATATTATGGCGTTGAAACGGGGGTATCTTCAATAAATAAGATGCAGTCAAAAGGCATAAAATCAGCCCAGATCGCAGAATCATTTTCCTTATTAAGAGATGTTGGGATTTATTCTTCTGCGGCAATTATATTCGGGCTTCCAGGTGAGACGATCGAAACCGCGCGGGGTACCATCGAATGGATTCGCGATATTGTTTGCCCTGACGAAGTCTATATCTCAAAAGCCGCTTGCTACCCTGGTACTAAACTGGCCCAATTTTATGGGGTTGATGCGGCTGATTATGAGTGGAAGGAAAATGGAAAATCAAAAAGAGGTTTGCAATTTGGGACCGGCGGTATATATACCCCATTTTTTAATAATATTGATACAATAAGTCATATTTGGGATTACGCTCTACAGGAGCTTAGTCATTTGTCCGTTGGATTTGGAGATGATTATGGGCAGCCAACAGCATCCCTTTTGCCTATTTCTCGCTATTGAGCGTGTGGATTGAATTGCTCAGGGGAGGACGGCATCAGGCGATGACGAAAGTGCTGTTGACGGAACGGTATCCGGGGCATAGACTTGGACGTTCCCGTCGGAGCGGATCCGGTTCTGGGGCGTGCCGAGACGCGGTTGTCAGCTGGAGCTTTCCTTGATGGGCTGCTGTCGTCGGCGGAACGTAAGACGGGCAGGGTGCGAGACGGCAAGTGTGGGCTCAAGCCGCTATATGCCGCACAAAAATACGGCAAAATATGCAGGTCCGAACACGCCGGCTGTGTCGACGATGCAGGGTGCAACGAGACAGCGGCTCTGGAAATCGCCGATGACGTGAAAAGTTTCGGCATCAAAAATGCGGCCAGACGATTCACCCCCGACGGTAATGTCGGAGACGTTCTGACATGATGTTGAGATGTCGGCAGGAATTGGTCCCGGCCCAAAACGGACGAAACCCCTTGGTTTCCCAAGGGGTTTCGATGGTGGGCGGTACTGGGATTGAACCAGTGACCCCTACGATGTCAACGTAGTGCTCTCCCGCTGAGCTAACCGCCCTCATTCGTCTGCACCGGGTTCGACGGGGATGGAAACCGTCCGGCCTGTGCGGGCCGCTTATTTATTCGGCTCGGAGCGGCAAGTCAAGAAGTTTTTTTCTCGTCTTGCCCGGCGCTTCGGGCCGGTCCCGACCAACCCGTCGGGAGCGCCTCTCTTACCCGGACCCTCTCCTGAGCGCAAGGCCTTTTTTCAGATTTTGTCATTTTCTCGACCCTCCGCCCGGAACAGAGAACTCTGGGGGTATGACAGCATCGCCTGACCTGATAAACAGAATGAATCAGGCCATGGACAGCATTACGCCCTCTTTCGCCGCCGATGACGATACCGTGCTGACGGTGCTCCGCCCCGAACAGCAAACCGCGCCGGTCGTGTTCTCCTCGCCCCATTCCGGACGCGACTATCCTGCCGCTTTTGTGGCCGCCTCCCGGCTTGATCCCCGCAGCCTGCGCCGGTCAGAAGACAGTTTCGTCGAACAGCTTTATCAGGGCGCGGTGGCGCATGGGATGCCTCTGCTGGCGGCCCGTTTTCCCCGTGCCTATTGCGACGTCAATCGCGAACCGCGCGAGCTTGATCCGACGATGTTTGCTGGCCCGTTGCCGGAGGATGCCAACACTCACAGCCCCCGGGTTCTCGCCGGCCTCGGCACCATTCCCAAAGTGGTGGCCAGCGGGGCCGAGATTTACGCCAACAAGCTGCCGCTCGCCGAGATCGAATCCCGGCTGGCCACCTGTTACCGTCCCTATCACCGCTGTCTCGATCGGCTCCTCGCCGAGACCAAGGCGCGCTTTGGCTGGTCGCTGCTGGTCGATTGTCATTCGATGCCGTCGATCGGCGGGCCGATGGACCGGGATTCCGGTTTGTCGCGGGTGGATGTGGTGTTGGGCGATTGCTATGGCGATTCCTGCGCCGCCGACATCACCACCACGGTGGAAGCCAGTTTCCGCGCCCGGGGCTATCGCGTTGTGCGCAATGTTCCCTATGCTGGCGGCTATCTGACCCGCAGCTACGGCAAGCCCCGCCGGGGCAGCCATGCTTTGCAGATCGAATTGAACCGTTCCCTCTACATGATCGAGGCCGAACATCGTCACGGTCCCGATTTCGACCGGGTCCGCGCCGACCTCGACCGGGTGGTTGCCGACCTTGCCGCTCTTGTCGCCGAAGGACTGCCCTGATGCCCCCCGCCCCAACCCAACTCCGTTCCCCGCTGCCGGTTACGATCCGCGAGGCGCGTGAGGAGGATATGCCCGCCATCCAGGCGATTTACGCCTTCTACGTCACTCGGACCGCTGCCTCGCTCGAAGAGGTGGTTCCTTCGGTCGAAGAGATGGACGCCCGCCGCCGCGCCGTGCTGGCCCGGGGGTTGCCCTATCTCGTCGCGGTCGAAGAGGGGGAGGTGCTGGGCTACACCTATGCCGGCCCGTTCCGGCCCCGTTCGGCCTATCGTTTCACCGTTGAAGATTCGATCTATGTCGCCCCTTTCGTGGTGCGGCGGGGGATTGGCGGGGCGCTGCTGTCGGCTCTGATCGACGGTTGTACCGCTCTGGGTTATCGCCAGATGATCGCGGTCATTGGTGATTCTGCCAATCAGGGCTCGATTGCCCTGCATCGTTCGCGCGGCTTTGCCCAGGAAGGGGTATTACGCGGGGTGGGCCTCAAATTCGGCCGCTGGGTTGATGTGGTGATCATGCACCATGTTCTCGAAGGGGATGACCGGCCTCTGCCCGATGGCACGCCCGCGCCGCCGTTGCCACCCTCCTGTTTTGACCATGAGGATCACGACGGCGGGGCGACCTGAGGCGGGGGCGCGCCCGGCGCGTGTCCCCCATGCGACGAAGGACGGCTTTTCGAAACCACCGGCAGAGCCCACATCAGGGGCACGTCCTTGTCCCCCTTCTGGACCTGATCCCCCCGCATGCCTCATCCTCCGCTTGCCTTGCTCCGCGCCCTGCGCCATCGCAATTTTCGTCTGTTCTTCGGCGGCCAGCTGATATCCCTGATCGGCACCTGGATGCAGTCGGTAGCCCAGGCCTGGCTGGTCTATCGTCTGACCGGTTCTTCGGAACTGCTCGGGTTGATTGGCTTCGTCGCTCAGGGGCCGGTGTTCCTGCTCTCAACCCTGGGGGGCGTGGTTGCCGACCGGTTCGAGCGTCACCGTGTCCTGTTGCTGACCCAATCGATCTCGATGGCCCTGGCCACCCTGCTCGCGGTGCTGACCCTGACCGAGGAAATCACCTTGTGGCAGGTGTTCGTGATTGCCGGCCTGCTCGGGATCACCAATGCTTTCGACATCCCTTCCCGTCAGTCCTTCCTGGTCGAGATGGTCGGTCCAGAAGATCTGGCCAATGCGATCGCGCTCAATTCCTCGGTGTTCAACGGCGCGCGCCTGTTTGGCCCGGCGGTGGCCGGTCTGATCATCGCTGCCGGAGGCGAGGGCTGGTGCTTTGCGCTCAATGCTGCCAGCTTCGTCGCGGTGATCGGCGGGTTGCTGGCGATGCGTCTGGCCCCGCGTCCGCCCCGGCCTCAGGTCACAGGCAGTGTCTTGGCCTATATCCGCGATGGTCTGGTCTTCATCGCCGGTCATCGTTCGATCCGGGGGCTGATGCTGCTGCTCGGCCTGTCCAGCCTGATGGGGATGTTTTATGCGGTGCTGCTGCCGATCTTCGCGGACCGCATTCTCGGCGGCGCTGCCGCCAGCCTGGGGTTGATGATGAGCTCCACCGGCCTGGGGGCCTTTGCGGCCGCGCTGTGTCTGGCCGCCCGCACCAGCCCGCAGGGGCTGCAAACTTGGCCAGCGCGGGGCGCAGCGGCGTTCGGCCTGAGCCTAATTGCCTTCAGCCTGTCGCCCTGGCTGTGGCTGTCGGTCGGCATTCTGATGTTTGCCGGCTTTGCCTTCATGATTCAGACCTCATCGAGCAACACCTTGATCCAGCTCAAAGTGCCCGATTCCTATCGGGGGCGGACGATGGCGATTTATTCGATGATGTTCGTCGGGATGGCCCCGTTCGGCGCGCTGCTGGGCGGGTTGCTCGCCGGGCAGATCGGAGCCCCGGCGACGGTCGCAACCGCCGGGACGCTGACCCTGCTCGGAGCGGGACTTCATCATTATTATCGGGAGCGGACCGTCTGATTTTTTAAAAATAAAGGGGGTCCGGGGCCTCGCCCCGGCCGGGTTCGGGCGGGAGCCCGAAAATCACCCCTCGCCGCTGCCAGGAGGACGGCAAAGCCCCGGCGGTAGACGCGTTTCCAGACTACAACGGGTTTTCTCCACCTGCTTCTGGATCAGATTCTTCACCGCCGACAGATCCGTCCCGGTCAGATCGGCTCCGGTCAGGTTCGCTCCGGCAAAATCGGCTTCAGCCAAATGCGCCCCGATCAGACTCGCCCCGGACAAATCCGCCCCCCGCAGGCTGGCTCCCTCCAGCCGGCAGAGATCGAGCCGGGCATGGCGCAAGGTCGCAACCCCTAAATCAGCACGACACAGATCCGCCGCCGACAGCACCGCCTGACGCAGGTCAGCCCCATCCAGACGCGCGTCTGTCAGCACCGCATCAGACAGATCAACCCCGCGCAAAGTCGCCTTGGGCAACAAAGCCCCGGCCAGATCGGTTCCGGCCAGATCATCCCCCGACAAGGTTAAACGCTGTCCCTCGGCGCCGGCACTGTCGAGCCAGAGGCGATGCTCGGCCAACACCGGCCCCAGATCACGCCCATTTCGCGTCCGCACCGGAGCCGCCGCCGCAGGCGAGTCCAACGCATCCTGCCAGGAGGAAGACGGACGCGGTGGCGGCAGATCAGCCAGTTCCAACGCGCCAGAACGCGGAGCGGGCGGCGCTGCCACCGGGAGCAGATCGGCCTCGTCCCACCCCCGAACCACCGGCGGGGGCGACGGCGGACGGGGCGGCGGTGCCACTGGCGGCACCACCGCACCAACGGGACGGACCGGAAGCGGGAGCGGAGCCGGCTCCGCCACAGGCACCGGCCGGGGCTGGGTCAGCACCTCCGTGACCCGCAGAGTCAGTTCGTGGCCCGAGACCGGTTTCGGCACGGTTCCATCAATGCCCAGGCGACGGGCCTCGGCCAAGGGTCCGGTCAACGTCGAAGGAGCCACCACCAGCAGCGGCCGGGTCGCAGAGGCCCGACGCAAACAACTGATCGCCGCCAATCCGGCTTCGGGATCAGGAACGAGATCGATCAAAGCCACCCCACCCGGCGCAATCGGCGTCGCCCCCAGGGCCAATCGACCGATGGTCGGGACGCCGAGGCGGCGGAACGTCTGGCGAATCAGGAAAAAGAACGGCTCATCTGGGGTGAAAACCTGAAGAGCAACCGTTTTCCAATCAACGCCGCCAGATCGGGGGTCAAGAGTAGGATGTCGCATCGCGGATAAAACTCGTAGGGCGGCAGCGGATGATAAGTGGGAACTCTATCGCATCAAGGCAACACCCGGCGGATCTTTTCCAGCCTCTGTTTCGACCGCATGGTTGCGGTCGCGCGACGAGGCCGCCATGATGCGCCGATGCGACAAAAGTCTTTTGAACCGGCCAGCACAACAGATACCGATTGGCGAACATTACGCGGGCTGCTGCCCCTGTTGTGGCCCCCCGGCAAAACCGCTCTGCGGGTGCGGGTGGTCGGGGCCTTGGTGTTGCTGGCCTTGGCCAAAGCGGTCAATGTCGGGGTTCCGGTTCTCTATAAACACGCAGTTGACATCCTCGCCCACCCCGATGCCGCAACCCTGGCGGTGGTGCCGATCGGTCTGCTCCTAGCCTATGGTGTCGCCCGCACCCTCGCCGGCACCTTCGCCGAATTGCGCGACATCGTCTTCATCGCCGTCGGGCAACGGGCGGTGCGGATCACCGGACTGACCGTCTTCCGTCATCTGCACCGATTGGGGCTCCGGTTCCATCTCGACCGCCGCACCGGCGAGGTGACCCGGGCGATTGAACGCGGGACTCGGGCAATCGAATTCCTGCTCCATTTCCTGCTGTTCAGCATCCTGCCCACCCTGCTGGAAATCGGTCTGGTGATCGGGGTGCTGTGGGCCTTGTATGATGCGGTCTATGCCCTGATCACCGGCGGCACGATCCTGCTGTATATCGCCTTTACCCTGGTCGTCACCGATTGGCGGACTCGGTTCCGGCGGGAGATGAACCGCACCGAAAGTGAGGCGGCGGCCCGCGCGGTTGAAACCCTGATCAATTTTGAGACGGTCAAAGTTTTCGGGGCTGAAGAGTATGAGGCCGGGCGCTATGAACAGGCCCTGCGTCGCCACGAGGTGGCCACCACCCGCTCCAAAGTGTCGCTGTCACTGCTCAATATCGGCCAGGGCGCGATCATCGCCTTCGGCTTGACCCTGGTGATGATCCGAGCCGCCAATGGTGTTGCCGAAGGCCGGATGAGCGTCGGTGATTTCGTCCTGGTCAATTCCTATCTGGTTCAGCTTTATCTGCCGCTCAATTTCCTGGGGGCGGTCTATCGCGAGATCCGCCAATCGCTGACCGATCTGGAAGCAATGTACCACCTGCTCGCCGAGGTGCCGGAGATCGCCGACGCCGCCGACGCCCGGCCGCTCTGTCTCACCGGGGGCGAAATCCGGTTTGAGGCGGTGCGATTCGGCTATCAGCCGGAGCGGGAAATCCTCGGGGGAATCAGTTTCACCGTCCCGGCCGGTCGAACCGTGGCGATTGTCGGCCCGTCCGGCGCCGGCAAAAGCACCCTGTCCCGCCTGCTCTTCCGCTTCTATGACGTCGAGGGGGGCGCAATCCGGATCGATGGCCAGGATCTGCGGGCGATCACCCAGGCGTCGTTGCGCGCCGCGATCGGCATCGTTCCGCAGGATGCCGTCCTGTTTAATGATTCCCTGCGCGATAACATCGCCTATGGCCGCCCCGGTGCCAGTCAGGAGGAGATTGAACGGGCGGCGCGGCTGGCGCGGATTCATCATTTCGCCCTGGCGTTACCCGACGGCTATGACACCAGGGTGGGCGAACGGGGTCTGAAATTGTCGGGCGGCGAACGGCAACGGGTGGCGATCGCCCGGGCCATCCTCAAACAGCCGGCGATCCTGGTGTTCGATGAGGCAACCAGCGCGCTCGACAGCCAGACCGAACGCGAAATCCAGGACAGCCTGCGGGAACTGTCCCGTCACCGCACCACCCTGGTGATCGCGCACCGCCTTTCCACCGTGGTTGAGGCCGATGAAATTCTGGTGCTGGACCAGGGCCGGATCATCGAACGCGGTCGGCATGATTTCCTGCTCGCGACCAATGGCACCTATGCCGCCATGTGGCGGCGCCAGCATCTCCCGGTCGAGGATACGGTTTAAAACGCGCCGAAACAGGCTGATTCTGTTGAGGGAAAAGGCCCCCAAAAGAGGAACGTCAAAGGAATAATCGAATTTTTTCGATAAACCTCGATAAAAAAATTGACTCAAATTAAAGAATGTGGTGAAGTGGCGCCACTCGAATTCGTTGGGCACTTCCCACGGCGCCCCTTCCAACGGGCCACCTCCTGGACTTACCCATGACTGATTTGATGCTTCTGGTCCTTTTGCCAGAGGCAACGCCGGATAATGGGAGACATTATGTCCACTGGCACCGTGAAATGGTTTAATTCCACTAAGGGTTTTGGCTTCATTCAGCCGGAAGATGGTTCGGCTGATGTGTTCGTTCACATTTCCGCCGTCGAACGCGCTGGGATTGGCAACCTGCACGAAGGACAGAAGCTGTCCTACGAAGTGGAACGTGGGCGGACCGGTAAGGTCGCTGCGGTGAATCTGCGCGCGGCGTAATCCGCGACGGACATCAGAAACGCCGCCGGGCAGCCGCCCGGCGGCGTTTTTCTTTGTCTCCCCTTGATTGACTCTCTATCTCCGTTCGAAGACACTCCCGCCGCCACAGGCATCCATACGGGTCTGATGGCGCCCTCAAAGTGGTTTCGCCCCCCGTTTCCTCCTCCCGATCTTTTCGTTATATAGTGCGAATATATGTCCGAAGCCGGACAGGGCATGGGGTGATGGAACGGTCATGGATGGCGATCGCACGGAAGAGCGGGTTGAGGCGGTTCTCGCATTGCGCCGGTCAGGACGCGGGGCGGTTGGACGCGACCGGATCCGCCTGCTGGAGGAACTGGACCGCCATGGCAGCATTGCCGGGGCCGCCGAAGCCGTCGGACTCAGCTACAAAGGGGCATGGGAGGCCCTCAACGCCGTCAACAATCTGCTCCCCCTCCCGGTCTTCGCCGCCCAGAGCGGTGGCCGGCACGGTGGCGGCGCCACTCTGACCGAGGAGGGCAGAGCCCTGATCCGGGCTTTTCGTCTGCTCGAAGAGCGGCTGGAACGGGTCACCGAACTGTTTGCCTCGGGCCGTTCCGGGCTCGATGCCCCGGTCTTGTTAAGTCGGATCGGTTTACGAACCAGTGCCGGCAATGCGATCCGCTGCCGGGTCGATGCCCTTCGGCCGGATGGCATTCATCAGGCGGTTACGCTGCGTCTCAACCTGACAACCTGTCTGACGGCCCTGATCACGGCAGAAAGTGGCGATGATCTCGGCTTGGTTCCCGGCCAGGAGGTCACGGCCCTGATCCCCGCCAGTCTGGTCCTGCTGGCCACCGGACCGGCGGTCACGGCAAACGGTACGGTCAATTGTCTCGCCGGCCGGATCGCCCGCCGGGAAGATGGTCCGGTCAGCAGCGAAATCGGCGTTGACCTGGGGGAAGGGAAAACCCTGTCGGCCTTCATTACCCGAGCCGCCGCCGATGATCTGGAACTGACAGCTGGGGCTCGGATCTGGGCCTTGATTCAGGCGGCTCATGTCATCGTCGCGATTGACTGATACGGGCCCGGTCTGCCCCCCGTGTCAGGAGGAACGCGACCGGCCGGAATCGAAACCACTCTCGATTAAAAGACGGTAAAACGCACGCAGGGCTCGATCGGCCTGGGTGTTGTCGCCATATCCCGTGCGAAATTTTTCCTCGAACTGAGGCTGGCGCAAATAAGAGATCACCCGGGCGCGGGCAAAATCGAGCGACCGCCCTTCGATCAACAATCCCGATCCGCAGAATTTCACCAGTCGGATCGCCCGTGCCGCCAGGGGATCGTCCGGAGTATCGAGTCGCTCAATCACGGCGTCACTGGCCAGATAGCGCATCATCACCCTATCGATCCGGTCGGCGAGATCGTGCCGGCAGGATTCGGCCAAAGCCAAGCACCCGCTCAACCGCTGATGCGTCGCTTTCAGAGCGGCCATCCGCTCGCGGGGCGGCAAAGCCGGAGGACACCATTGATCGATATGGTCGGCCTGGGCAATTTTGCGTTCAAGCAGATCCGTCAGAGCGGCGGCCATTGTCTGCCCGGTCGGAGTCGGGGCCAGAGTCAGCAGAAAGCTCACCTGGGTGCAGCCATCGGCCAGAGCCCCAATCAGGGTTTGCAGGGCCTCGGCCGTCGAAAGCGAGGCCCCCCCGGCACTCAACACCCGGGTTGCCCGTCGCACCAGCGCCTCGGCCATGGCACCGCTGCCGGCGACCCGTTCGCGTCCGACCATCCGCCCGAGCAGACGCTGAAACACCTCATATTCCTGGGTCGGATCATGACGAGACAGCGGATTGGCGCCGCCGACCTCACGGACAGCCCGATCAAGCAGGATGCTCTGGGCCTGGGGGAGTCGTCCGGCGGCGAAAAGACGGTTCAAATCGGGCAAAGCGGTCGCGGCAAACCGGCTCGGTGTAGCGCAGCCTTCCGCCAGATCAACGATCTGCCCGACCGCCCCGGCCAGATTGGGCTGGAATCCAATCAGATCCTGAACCATCTGCGACGGCATCACCAGATCCGCCACCACGGTATCAATCGCTTCTCCGCCCGGCTCGACGTTGGGTTCCTCGGCCCAGCCAAGCAGCAGATCGAGTTTCGACAGCCAACCGCGCCGTTCCAGCAGAGCAAGGGTCAAACGGGCGCGCACCCCGTAAGAGGGATCAAGATCCCCGGCGGCCTCGGTCAGGGCGCTGGCCAGATCGGCCGGGGGATGCGGACGCAGCGCCGCGAAATCACGCGCGCGGTGGCGCAGTTCAGTCCAGCCCCGTTCGAGAAACAGCTTACGCGGGGCCGGGTCGCGTTCGCCCAAGGCCCGGGCCTGGAGGCTGGCGATCCGATCGAGCGCCGAGAACAGCAGGCTGCCCTGATCCCCGAACCGCTTCATCGCCCGGCTATCATGCATAAATTCGGTGGGGGTCAGGGTCGCCTGATCAAGATATTTGCGCAGCAGCCGGGCAATGGTCAGCCGGGCCGCCGGCAGGAAAAAATCGTCAAAACAGGCACAGAGCGGCGCTTCCGAGATCGGCGAGAGGGTGATGTCCTGGTCATTGCGATCGTCATTACGGCGCTCGAACACCACATTTTCACTGTGCGTGCCATTCAGCCGTTCGTAATCGCGCACCACACGCACCGCAGAATGCTGACCGGCGCGGACCAATCCCTCGGCCAGGGCAACAGCTTTGGCTTCGTCCCCTGCCAGTTCAGCGATCACCCAATGGCCACGGCTGAGGACCTGAACCTCAAAAGAAACCCGTGATGATGCCCCCATGCCCCGCTCTGCCGCCCGACAGGACGGCCCTCTTCCACCCGGCCCGGGACGGCGGTACCCTTCGTCCCGCCCTGGCCCCCGCGACATCCGCCCAGAGAATGGCGTTTGATCGCCCGAATTTCATCCCCCGATGGGAGCGAAAATTACGCGCCCACCAGGGGAAGAACAGAGAAACTTTTCGGCGGGAAGAAAGGGGAGAAGCTTAAAAGGCGGGGGCGTATTCAGCCATACAATTGGGGGTTTCCCACACCCGCAGCGCGACCAGTCTTGCCGCGCCGTCCGAGCGTTGCCGCACCGGTTCGGCGAGTTGTTCGAACCAGTGGCGGGCGAGCGCCTCGGCCGTGGGATGGAACGGCACCACATAAATCTTGGTGGCAAGACGGGTGTCGCTGGTCAAAGCGGCCCCGGTTCGGGCCACCTCTGCCGCCAGTCCGGCTCGCCATTCTGCCGGATCGTTCCCTTCGGGCGCGAACAGGTCGAGCAGCCCCTGATCCGACAAAGCGACGATCAGGCCATGGTCACAGGGCGCATCGATCCGCGTCATCATTTCGTCTTTGAGGAAGGCGAAATCGAGCGCCATGTCGGTCTGTTCGCCCTCCGGCCGCAAGGCCGCAGCGGCACAGACAGCCTCAATGGCGTAGCGATGGCCGTGCAGATTGCGACATTTCGAGCCGTGGGTGGCAATACGATGGCCGGCATCAATCTCGATGCGGCGGCGGATATGAAACTGGTCCATCAGCGGAGTCCGAGGATCTTGTGGAGTTGCACCCCGAGCCGCCAACGCGGATGGTCGAGGCAATAACGCAGAGCCTGAACGGTATTGGCCTCGCGGGCCGCTCCGTCCATCGGCTGGAGCAGAAAATGGGCGAAATCGAGCGATTCGAAGACCGCCGGATCAAGGTCAGGCTGGGGATAAACCAGTTTCAGTTCGTCGCCCCGGGTGATCACCAGCGGTGCCCCGGCCTTAGGGCTGATACAGATCCAGTCGAGCCCCTCCGGCAGCGGCAGAGTTCCGTTACTTTCCACCGCGACCCGGAAACCAAGCCGGCGCAGGGCCATGACCAGGGGGGCATCCAACTGGAGCCCGGGCTCACCGCCGGTGATCACCACCAGCCGGTTTTCCCGCCCGCCGGGCCAACTCGCCAGCACCGCATCCGCCAGCGAGCCGGCATCGAGGTACCGGCTCCCGCCGACAAAATCGGTATCGCAGAAACGACAGCGGGCGGTGGCGCGATCCGCCTCGTGCCCGTTCCACAGATTGCAGCCGGCGAAGCGAAGAAACACCGCCACCCGCCCGGACTGGAGCCCCTCGCCTTGCAGCGAGGCAAAAATCTCATGGACCAGATAGGCCATGGCCGCCTCAGCCACGCGGCGGCCGGGTAAAATCCCCGGCCAGAGCCTGCCACAAGGCCAATGCGGCAATCGTGGCGGTTTCGGCGCGCAGGATTCGCGGCCCGAGCCCAACCGGCCGCACAAACGGCCGGGCTACCAGGCGCGCCCGCTCTTCCGGGGCAAACCCACCTTCCGGCCCGATCAGCAGCGCCACCGGCCCAGCGTCCCAGCCGGCAGCCAGCCCGGCCAGCGGCTCACCCCCGCCGGTTTCATCGAGAAACAGCAGCGTCCGTTCGGCCGGCCAAGAGTCCAGTACCGCCTCAAGCCGCGCGGCTTCGGCGAGAACCGGCACGGTCAGCCGTTCGCATTGCTCGGCGGCCTCGACCATCCGCGCTTGCAGCCGGGCGGCATTGACCCGGCTGGCGATGGTGCGGCGGGTAAATACCGGCTGGAAGCGGGTGGCCCCGAGTTCGGCGACTTTCTCCGCCACCAGATCGGTCCGATCGCGCTTGAGCGGCGCCGCCAGCACCCAGGGATCAAACCGCGCCGCCGGTTCGGCGGTCTGGGGCCGCGTCTGACGTTCGAGGGTCACTCCGACACCGGCGCGGCCAACCTGCTCGATCCGGGCCAGCCATTCCCCCTCGGTGCCATTGAACAGCAGCACACTTTCGCCGGGTTGCGCCCGCATCACCGAACCGAGGTAATGACTTTGCTCCGGTCCCAACTTCAGCGATTGAGCGGCCTGCAACGACGATTCGACAAACAGCCGGGGACAGGACAGAGAAGCAGGATCGGCGGTCATCGGTCTTCCTCAAACGAAACAGGGCACCCGAAGGTGCCCTTCCTGCCGGAGAATGAGGTCTCCTCCCTCCGGCAAAAGAAGACGATAGCAGCCTCGCCGGCCTGTTTCAACGCCCGCCCACGGGGGATGTTCCGGGGCGGCTGCCCCGGTCCCTGCTTTTCTTTTTTTTCGAAAAAAGGAAGGGGGTCCGGGGCTTGGCCCCGGGCGGGTGCGGGCGGCAGCCCGCTTTTACCATCGTATGGTAGATTTAAAGATGATGACGACCCATCCTCCCGCCGAGGAGAACCGGCTCGATCCGGGACCAGGAGGCTTGCCGGTGCTGACCCTACGTAAACTGTCGATTTCCGCCAGATTGATCCTGCTGGTCGGAATCGCCGTGACCTTAACCGTGTTCGACCTGATCGACGGCTTCCGCCAGACCTCCACGCTGATCCAACAGGCCCGGCTGGAACGGGTGCGGAGTGCGGTCGAATCCGCGCAATCAATCGTTGCCGCTTATGCCGCACGGGCAGAGCGAGGCGAGATGTCACGCGAAGCGGCACAAGACGCCGCCAAAACTGCCCTCCTCGGTCAACGCTATGCCGGCCAGGAGTATGTCTTCATCGCCGATCTTGACGGGGTGATCCAACTCCAGCCGGCCATACCCCAGCATGTCGGTAAGACCCTGATCGATCTCAAGGATATCAACGGAACCCCCTTCATCGCCGATGCGGTGCGGTTGGTGCGAACCCAGGGAGAGGGGTCGGTCGCCTATGTCTGGCCGAAACCCGGGTCAACCAAGCCCGAGCCCAAACTGACCTTCGTCAAAGGCGTGCCACAATGGGGCTGGTTGGTCGGCAGTGGGGTCTACACCGACGATATCGACAGTGCCGTCCGCGAAGCCGCCTTGACCCAACTCGGTCGCGGATTCGGCGAATTGGTTTTGCTTGTTCTGCTCGCCTGGGGAATCAGCCGTGCCATCGCTCGGCCCCTGCGTGACCTGACCGTCCGAATGGATGAACTGGCCGGAGGCAAGCTTGATGTCACCATCCCGCACGATCAGGGCGGGGAAATCGGGGCCATGCAACGCGCTGTTGCCGTCTTCAAAGACAAAGCGGTTGAAGTCGAACGCCTGACCAAAGCCCAGGCCGAGGAACAGGGCCGCGCCGAAGTCGAACAGCGTAACCTGCTGCTAAAACTGGCGAATTCATTCGAAAGCTCGGTCGATCAGGTGGTCAAAGACCTCTCCTCTGCCGCCACTCAACTCTCGGCCACCGCCGGAACAATGGCCGAAGTCACTGCCGACGCCGCCCGTCAGTCGGACACCGTCGCCGCCGCCACCACCGAAGCGTCCACCAACGTCCAGACTGTCGCCGCCGCCACCGAGGAATTGAATGCCTCGATCGGCGAGATCGCCCGCCAAGTCAATCAATCCGCCGCCATTTCCCGTGCCGCCGTCGACGCCGCACACCGAACCGATGGAATCGTGCGGGGCCTGTCCGACGCCGCCCAGAAAATCGGCGAAGTGGTCAATCTGATCACCGACATCGCCAGCCAAACCAATCTGCTGGCGTTGAATGCGACGATCGAGGCCGCCCGCGCGGGCGATGCCGGCAAAGGTTTCGCGGTGGTTGCCGGCGAGGTCAAGAGTCTCGCCACCCAGACCGGACGGGCCACCGACGAGATCGCCCAGCAGATCGGCGCCGTGCAGAATGCAACCCGCGACGCTGTGGCCGCGATCGAAGGAATCGCCGCAACCATCGAGGAGATCAACCAGATCGGCACCGCGATTGCCTCGGCGGTCGAACAGCAGGGGGCGGCAACCCAGGAAATCAGCCGCAACACCCAGCGCGCCGCGATCGGCACCGAGACCGTCACCCGCACTGTTGGTCATGTCGCCGATGCGGTCGCCAGTGCCGGCCGTTCGGCGCAAGACGTCAGCACCCAGGCCGGCACCCTGGCCCGGGATGCCACCACCCTGCACGAGACCGTGAGCCGCTTCCTCGACGGGATCCGCCGTTAAGGCGGTGGCGGTGCTTGACGTGCCCGGTCGTCGGGCTTATTTCCCAAAAGTGAGTGTGTCGATCGAAAGACTTTGCCCCATGGCCGTGTTGCCCATCCTCGTCACCCCCGACCCGATCCTCAAACAGAAGGCGGTGCCGATCGCCTGTGTCGATCAGAGAATCGTCACCCTGCTCAACGACATGCTGGAGACGATGTATGCCGCGCCGGGAATCGGTCTCGCCGCGCCGCAGGTCGGAGTCTCGGAGCGGGTGATCGTCCTCGACATCGCCAAGGCCGACCAGCCGCGCGCGCCGCTGCGGATGGTCAATCCACAAATCATCTGGGCCTCGGACGAGCGCAACACCTACGAAGAGGGCTGCCTGTCGGTGCCCGAGCAATATGCCAAGGTGGTGCGGCCCAAGCAGGTCCGCGTCCGCTATCTCGACGAGACCGGAACCGAGCAGGACATCGCCGCCGATGGTCTGCTCGCCACCGTGATCCAGCATGAACTCGACCATCTCGACGGGACTCTGTTCATCGATCATCTTTCTTCGCTCAAGCGGCACATGATCCTCCGCCGCCTCGGCAAGTCGCGCAAGGATGCTGCCGCGCCATGAAACTGGTATTTATGGGGACGCCCGATTTTGCGGTGGCGATTCTCGATTCGCTGCTGGCAACCGGCCATGAGGTGGTCGCGGTCTATTCCCAGCCGCCCCGTCCCGCCGGGCGAGGCCACAAGGAACAGCCCAGCCCGGTCCATGCCTTCGCTGCCGCGCGGGGGCTGCCGGTTTATACCCCGTTGACCTTGCGCGACCCGGCCGAACTGGCTGCCTTTGCCGCATTGGACGCTGAGGTGGCCGTGGTCGCCGCTTATGGGCTGATCCTGCCCCAGGCGATTCTCGACACCCCGCGCTATGGCTGCCTCAACGTCCATGCCTCGCTGCTGCCACGCTGGCGCGGAGCGGCGCCGATTCAACGGGCGATCCTGGCCGGCGATGAGGAAAGCGGCGTCACCATCATGCAGATGGAAGCCGGGCTCGATACCGGGCCGATCCTGTTGCGGCAGTCGCTGCCGTTGCCGCCCGATGCCACCGCCGATTGGCTGCATGACAGTCTCGCCGACCTCGGGGCCGGCCTGATCGTTGAGGCGCTGGACAAACTGGCCAACGGCATTCTGGTGAGCGAAGCCCAGCCCGAGGAAGGGGTTGTCTATGCCGCCAAACTGCGCCGGGAAGAGGGGCGGATTGACTGGACTCTGCCGGCGCGGCAGATCGAACGCCAGATTCGTGCCCTCAATCCCTGGCCCGGACTCTGGTTCGAGGCCGGCGGGGTACGGATCAAAGTGTTGAAAGCGGCGCTGGAGTCTGGCACGGGCGCTCCCGGCACCCTCCTCGACGACCAATTGCGGATTGCCTGCGGCGACGGGGCGTTACGGCTGCTGCTGGTGCAGCGTCCCGGCAAAGCGGCCATGCCCGCCGCCGAGATGCTGCGCGGTCATCCGATGCCGGCTGGCGGTGTGCTGGTCTGAGATGCCGCGCTACCGTCTGCTGATCGAATATGACGGCACCCCGTTCATTGGCTGGCAACGTCAGAAGAACCAGGGAAGCTCGGTTCAGGGGATGATCGAAGAGGCCGCCGCCCGCTTCTGCGGGGTGGCGGTGCCTTTGTTCGCGGCGGGCCGCACCGATGCCGGCGTCCATGCCAGCGGTCAGGTCGGCCATCTCAACCTGCCGCGCGATTTTCCGGCGGATCGGGTCCGCGATGCGCTCAATTTTTATCTCAAGCCGCAGCCGATCACGATCGTCGCCGCCGAAGCGGTGGGGGATGAGTTCCACGCCCGCTTCTCGGCGATCGGCCGCGCTTATCTCTATCGGATTCTGACTCGCCGCGCTCCGCCGTCGCTGAACCGCAACCGGGTGTGGTGGGTGCCGACCCGGCTTGACGCCGCGCGGATGGCCGAGGCGGCAACCCGTCTGCTGGGGCGGCATGATTTCACCAGTTTCCGCGCTGCGAGCTGTCAGGCGAAAAGCCCGATCAAGACTCTCGACCGTCTCGACGTGATCCAGGTCGGAGCGGAAATCCACATCATCGCCGAGGCCCGTTCGTTCCTGCACCATCAGGTGCGGAACATGGTCGGCAGTCTCAAACTGGTTGGCGAGGGCAAATGGTCGGCCGATGATTTGGCCAATGCCCTTGCCGCCTGCGACCGAGGCAAGGCCGGTCCCACCGCCCCCGCGCCCGGTCTGACCCTGACCGGAGTGGTTTATCCCGAACCGCCGGGCTGGGGGATGTAACCCTTCCGGGGCTGCCGCCCCGCACCCCGCTTTTCTTTATTTTTCGAAAATTAAGGGGGGGGATTCAGCCCGTTACAACAACGTCGGCTGGCGCTGATTGTCGTCCCCCTTCCGGCGTGGGCGGGACGCCGTCGCGGCGACAGTTCCATCGCTGAATTCCAGCGCCAGCGCCGCCCCCGGGGCAATCGCGGCGGCACTCGAAATCGGTTGGCCCGCCGCATCGTGGACCACGACAAAACCGCGCGCCAACACGTTGCGATAGGAATAACTCTCCAGCAGCCGGGCCGCCGTCTCGACTCGGGCCGCCCGCTCGGCCAGCAGGCGCGGCAACGCCGCCGTCAGCCGGCCGACATTCTGCTCAAGACGTAAGGACTCACGGTCGAGGCGGGCCGCTTCGGTGCTGCGGGCCTGTGCCCAGCCATGCTCCAGCCGGGTCGCCAGCAGGGCCAGACGATGGCTTTCCGCCGCAAGACGCTCACGTGGATGACGCAGCCGGCCGGCGAGCAGCTCCAGTTCGGCCCCGCGACGCGACAGCAGATTCGGCAAAGCATTGCGCAGCCGTTCGGCCCGGTCTTCGAGTCGCAAAGCCGCCTCGTCCAGGCGGCGGCGCGGATCAGGCAACGCCCGGAACAGAGCGCCGAGACGCTGGCGCAGATCGCCCAGCCGACGCTGAGTCGCCCCGGTGAGCCGCCCCCCCAGTTCCGCCAGACCGGCCAGCAACTCGGCCCGCACCGGCACCGCTTTCTCGGCGGCGGCGGTCGGAGTCGGCGCGCGCAAAGCGGCGGCAAAATCAATCAGGGTGGTATCGGTCTCATGGCCCACCGCCGAAATCAGCGGGATGGTCGAGGCGGCAGCGGCGCGCACCACCTCTTCCTCATTGAAGGCCATCAAATCTTCCAGCGACCCGCCGCCCCGGGCCACGATCAACACATCCGGGCGCGGCACCGCCCCCCCCACCGGCAGAGCGTTGAAGCCCCGGATCGCCGCCGCAATCTGCCCCGCCGCGCCCTCGCCCTGCACCGCCACCGGCCACAGCAGCACCCGACGCGGAAAGCGTTCGGCGAGACGATGGAGAATGTCGCGAATGACCGCCCCGGTCGGCGAAGTGACAATGCCGATCACCTCGGGCAGGAACGGCAGCGCCGGTTTGCGCGCAGCCTCAAACAACCCTTCGCCCGCCAGACGTAGGCGGCGGTCTTCCAGCATCTTGAGCAGCGCGCCGCGCCCGGCGAGATCGATTCGCTCGACCACCATCTGATATTTCGAGCGGCCGGGATAGGTGGTCAACCGGCCGGTGGCGATCACCTCCATCCCATCTTCGGGCGCCAGCCCGAGCCGGGCTGCCTGCCCCCGCCAGCACACCGCATCCAGAACGGCTTCGGCGTCTTTCAGAGCGAAATAGAGATGGCCGGAGGAATGACGTTTGAAGCCGGAAATCTCGCCGCGCACCCGGACGAAAGCGAATTTCTCTTCGACCGTCCGGCGCAGAGTGCCGGCCAGTTCACTGACGCTATATTCCGGAACATTGCCGGCAGGACGGGACGCGGGGGGAGAAACAGGGTCATTCATAGCCGGCAGTGTGGCTCAAGCCTCGCTTTCAGGCAAATGTCGCCTGCGTCGCGCAGGAGGACTCCTCCGTTGAATCCATGCCTTAGCCTGTCTTATTCATCGGGAAGCGTGCTGGCGGAATTCACAGCGGGCGTCTGTTGATTTGGCATGCAGGTTTTGGCCGAGTTGACGGCGGTTGATTGCTGGCTTGGGGTTGCGGAGAGTAGGTGGCGCTGGGGCGATGACGGCCCCGTTGGTCACGGCCCTGCGGGCAGGAGTGCAGTAGCGATGTGGCGGATCAGCCCCGCCTCGGGACAGGCGGCGGCGAAGGCGATGCGAACGCGCGACGTGGTTTCGACGATGCGAGCGCCGAGTTTGAGCACCCGCAGGCGCAAGGTGGTGAATTCAGCCTTGGCCAGGGGGGTTGAGGTGGCGGACGCCATTTCAGGCCATCTGCGATGCCTGGACAAAAGACCCGTCAATCTTCAAAATCAACCCGCACCACCTCATTCCGGGAATGTACACCTAGACTCGCTCCACTAGCTAATTAATCCAAATATTATATTGCCAACAACACCAGCAATTGCATTCATTGTAAAAATAAAAATAACAATAAGCCATGACCTCTCGTAGGACTCCATTACTTCTTTCATTTTTTCTTCTGATGCCCGACTAAGCAAAATGAAACTTGGCCGCGGACGAGATACCCCCCTTTCGACTAAACCCTGGATTAGAGCGGAAAATAAAATTGCAACAAAAATATAAAATATACACCCCATTAAGACCATTAAATTTTCCCCAGATCCAATGCTGTCGGCAATAAAATCAACTTTCAAAACTAATGATTCAAAAGGATTTAAATTTGGTATAGTTTGATATCTATCACTTACATTTTTAGACCAAAAACCAAGCAATTTAATACCAAAAAATAAAAAAGTTAATGCTAAAATAGCAAAAGTTATTATTGAAATGAATTTACAATTTTTTCGCGCAAATGATCTAACCTTTCCGTCTGGATTTGACATAAAATTCTCCATATGTCCTGTAATTAAATTTTCCATATCTGTTCCCCAAGACCTTGCTGTGTGATTAATGCTAACAACAATTACCCATGTTTGCGAAAATTTCATCCCTTTAAATTCAGATCCAAACAAATCGCTATTATGTTCAATAATAGTGAATCGAGATTTACTTCCAACCATCATATCAATGTTTATTGTCTGCCGCTCTTGAGCTGCTTTATTTGGAAAATTTACAAGATAGACCCAAGTTAAAGAGACACCGCGGCAAATAAGCGGTCGAACTTCCGCGTATGTCTTTAGCGCCTCCAAGCTACCAAGCTTAACTGAAGACCCATCAGTGTATCGAACAACAGATTCAAACTGAACCAAATAAGCACTCTGCTGCTCATGAACCCTCTGCTCTATTAAATGATAAAAATTTTCTATGTCTGAAAATTTTAAGCAAATTGTTCCAATAAATTTTTTTGATATCTCTTGCTGTTTTCCCAATAAATTCGATATGAATTCGGCAAATTTTTCTTGATTACAAGGTATTGCTATAAAAGAGTCTTCTTCATTTGTTTTTAAGTGAGGAACTTTCGGATGATCACTCATGGGTATGCCTCTTATTTAGAAATATTGATAATATTTTTTTATTTATCAAAAAAATCAAAAATTACGATCTTCGTCAAGACGCTACCGTTCGGTGTTGATGAGATTGTGCTGCGCCTCCACGATGAAGGTGACGACGGCAGATTGTTCAGGATGGCGGAGTTCTAAGCGGGCGCGGCTTGTGCTGCGCCAATGGCATGCGACGGAGAATGTCGGAAAACAGGTGTTTCCCAGTAACGTCCGCTTGATGCACCACGCAAAGCCCCTCAAATGGTGGAGATGGGGTCGAAAGCGATCATTGAGATCCGCTCGCGCTCTATGGCAGCTATTTCGCCCGCGACCTCCAGAACCGGACAGTCGGGAAGCGGCCAATTCCGGTCATTGAGCCTACTTGGGCTCGCTCTTTTAGGAATCTTCCCCGCCGCTTCCATACCCCCGCCCCTGAAAGCCCAACCTCCTCCCCATCGCCGCCGCCTTGCGGGATGGGGCGAGGCGTGCGAGAGTTCTGACGAAGACGGGGCAACGCCCCGGCGAGGGGGAGGTTTCAAGTCGATGGACGTGATCTCGACCGATATCGTCATTATCGGTGCTGGCGGCGCCGGCCTGCGCGCCGCGATCGAGGTGGCGGAACAGGCGCCGGGCCTTGAGGTGGCGCTGCTCTCTAAAGTTTATCCGATGCGCAGTCACACCGTCGCCGCCGAGGGAGGCGCCGCCGGGGTGATCAAATCCGGCGACAGTTTCGACCTCCATTTCGACGACACCATCTCCGGCAGCGACTGGCTGGCCGATCAGGATGCCGTTGACGCTTTCGTCCGCGCCGCGCCGGAAGAATTGATCCGGCTGGAGCATTGGGGCTGTCCCTGGAGCCGCGAGGCCGATGGCTCGGTGGCGGTGCGGGCCTTTGGCGGGATGAAAACCAAGCGCACCTGGTACGCCGCCGACAAAAGCGGGTTCCACCTGCTCCACACTTTGTTCCAGACCTCGCTGAAATACCCCCGCATCCGCCGCTTCGACGAATATTACAGTACCGACCTGCTGGTCGAGGACGGACGCTGTACCGGGGTGGTGGCGATCGAACTCCGCAGCGGCCGGTTGGTCGCCTTCCAGGCCAAGGCGGTGATTCTCGCCACGGGCGGCGCCGGGCGGGTCTATCCTTTCACCACCAATGGCGCGATCAAGACCGGCGACGGGATGGCGATGGCCTATCGCGCCGGGGTGCCGTTGAAGGACATGGAATTCGTCCAGTACCACCCGACCGGCTTGCCCGGGACCGGAATTCTGATCACCGAAGGCTCGCGCGGCGAAGGCGGTCTGCTGCGCAATCGGGACGGCTATCGCTATCTTCAGGATTACGGCCTCGGCCCGCCTGACCCCTGGCCCCGCAACAAGGCGATGGAGCTGGGACCGCGCGACCGCCTCAGTCAAGCCTTCTGGCACGAGCAGAAAAAGGGCCGCACCGTCCCGACTCCCTTTGGCGATGCGGTGTTGCTCGATCTGCGCCATCTGGGCGAACAGAAGATCGACGAGCGCCTGCCGATGGTGCGGGAACTGGCCAAGACCTATATCGGCGTTGATCCGGTCCACGAGCCGATCCCGGTCCGTCCGGTGGTGCATTACACCATGGGCGGGATTGATACCGACATCAACGCTGCCACCCCTCTGCCCGGCCTGTTTGCCGCCGGGGAATGCGCCTGTGTTTCGATCAATGGCGCCAACCGGTTGGGGTCGAACTCGCTGGCCGAAACCCTGGTGTTCGGCGCCCGCGCCGCCCGCAGCGCGATTGCCGCTGTCGCCCAGAGTCCGGCGATCGACTCGCGCGCCGTCCTGGCCCAGGCCGAAGCGGCTGAGGCTCGGGTCCGCGCCTTGTTCCTGTCTCAGGGCGAAGAATCCGCGCCGGTATTGCGGCGCGCCCTCGGCGAGGTGATGGAGCAGGACGTGGGCATCTATCGTGAGGCTGAGTCTCTCGCCCGCGCCTGTGACATTCTGGTCAGCCTCCGCGAGCGTTACACCCGGGTCCGCCTCGACGACCGTAGCAACGTCTTCAATACCGATCTGGTCCAGGTGCTGGAATTGGGGGCGATGCTCGATGTCGCCCAGGCGATGGCCGAGTCGGCCCAGCAGCGCACCGAATCCCGGGGCTCGCACCAGCGGCTCGATTATCCGGCCCGCGACGATGCCGCGTTCCTGGTCCACAGCCTCGCCACTTATGCCGGCCCGGGCGGCACCCGTCCGGCGATCGGCCAGAAACCGGTGACCATCACCCGGTCGCCGCCCGGCGAGCGCGTCTATGGCGGAGGCGGATCATGAGCGAAACCCTGACCCTGCGGGTGCTCCGCTACGACCCCGATCGGGATGCCGAGCCCTATCTTCAGGATTATGTCGTGCCCTACCGCGAGGAATGGGTGGTGCTCGACGCTCTGAGCTACATCAAGGAAGAGCTGGACCCGACCCTGGCCTATCGCGGCTCCTGCCACATGGCCCTGTGCGGCTCGTGCGGGATGATGATCGACCGCCAGCCCAAGCTGGCCTGCCATACCTTCCTGCGCGACTATGTTGGCCGTCCCCTGCTGATCGAACCGCTTGATCATTTCCCGATCGAGCGCGATCTGATCGTCGATCAGGACGGGTTCCTGGAGAAGCTGGCCAGCCTCTATCCCTATCTGATCGCCGAACATGAGCGCACGGTGAGCGAGGGCGAATACCGCCAGCTTCCGGCCCAACTGGCGGCGTTCCGTCCCTTTGCCCAATGTATCAATTGCTTGCTGTGCTACGCCGCCTGTCCCCAGGTCGCGATCAATCCCGATTTCGCCGGACCGGCGGCGCTGGCCCTGGCCCATCGCTATAACAAGGATTCGCGCGATGCCGGCGAGCTGGCCCGCGCCGAAGTGACCGACAGCCCGCATGGGGTGTGGGACTGCACCTTCGTCGGCGCCTGCTCCGAAGTCTGCCCCAAGCAGGTCGATCCCGCCGCCGCGATCCAACAAACCAAGATCTCGGCCTCGTTCCGCTGGCTCAAGGCCCGCCTGCTGCCGGGAGACAAGCCATGACCCGCCGCCCCTATCACCGTCCGTTGCCGTCCAACTGGTGGCGGCGTGAGCCGCGTCTGTTCCGCTACATCGTGCGCGAGGGGACCAGCGTTTTTGTTGGTCTGTATGCGGCGATCCTGATGGATGGGATGATTCGTCTGGCTCAGGGCCGGGCCGCCTGGGAGAGCTATCTGGCGGCTTTGTCCAGTCCCTGGGGGGTCACGGTTCAGCTGATCTGCCTTGGCTTTGCCCTGTTCCACACCGTGACGTGGTTTGGGGTCACTCCCAAAGCCATGCCGCCCCTGCTGGTCAAGGGGCAGCCGGTTCCCGCCCGTTTGATCGTGCGCGGTCATTTCGTTTTATGGGCCGCAGTGTCGCTGCTGGTCCTGCTGATCCTCGGAGGCTGAAGCCATGCCCCGCCGCTCCGACGAACCTTTTGTCTGGATGCCCTTTGCTGCCGGCGGCATGGTTGCCGCTTTGGTCACGCCGGTTCTGATCCTCTCAACCGGCGTGCTGTTGCCGCTGGGGGTATTGGATCTGTCTTATGATCATCTCCACGCTTTGGCCTCGGGCTGGATCGGCAAGCTGATCATCACCGCTTTGGTGTTTTTCCCGGCGTGGCATGCCGCCCACCGGATTCAGGCCACCGCCCATGATCTGGGCTGGGGTGGCGGGTTGGGTCTCAAGCGGGTTTGTTATGGGACCGCCACCTTTGTCGGTCTGGTCACCTTGATCGCCCTGGCCACGATCTGACCTGTTTATCGGGCTCCCGCCCGAACCCGGCCGGGGCGATGCCCCGGACCCCCCTTTTTCTTATAAAGTTGAAAAATGGGAAGCGTCTTTTCGCGCAAATTGAAAAACGCGAAAAGGGATCGCCACCGAAAAGATGTGGGGATTTAAGAAGAGGTCGCCCGATAGAACACAATCGGGTGAAAACCTTACAATTCGCGCCAGTCCGTTTCAGCTTGCCGTCTGAGAAACCCTCCATAGAGTGTGCTAGGATTCTCGGATTAGAAGTTTCCGTCGCACAAAAGAAAGCTGGGCGGAAAAGCGCGCAGAGATAAGGAGCCTGACCGTGACGATACGCATCGTCCTTGCCGAAGATCAGCAATTGGTCCGTCAGGGGCTGATGGCCCTGCTCGCCGCCGATAATCTGGTCATTGTCGGTGAAGCGGATAATGGGCGAACCGCCATTGAGATGGCCCGCACCCTTGATCCTGATGTGGTGCTGATGGATTTATCCATGCCGGAGATGGATGGGGTTGAAGCAACCCGCCAGATCAAGCGGCAGGCGCCTGACGTTAAGGTCTTGGTTCTGACGGTTGCCCATTGTGAGAAGCGGGTCGCCGAGGCCCTGACCGCTGGGGCGGATGGTTATGCGCTCAAGAAAGCCAGTCATGGCGAACTCAAGACGGCAATCACGGCGGTCCTGGCCGGGCAATCCTATCTCGGCCCGGGCTTGTCGGAAGATCTGGTCCGGGAGCATCTCTCTGGGGCGGAACCGGGCGGCGGGGCGCTGACCAACCGCGAGCGCGAGGTGTTGCGGTTGATTGCCCAAGGTCTTAAAAACCGCGAGATCGCCAGTGATCTTGGCATCGCCGTCAAGACGGTGGAAACCCATCGCACCAAGATCATGCAGAAACTGGATCTGCATAATTCGGCCGAGCTTGCCACTTATGCGATCCGACGCGGCATGATCGAGTGAGGGACCGAGCGCCACGCACGTCTGCCCCGCAGGCGAAAACGTGGCGTACGGTACCGTGGCGAGGTAAACGCTAGGCTTGGGCATCCCGGTTCAGGTCATACAGCCTCATGAGTTTCCAGACTTCAGTGGACGCGTCTCTCCCCGTGGGCATTTTTGATTCCGGGGTCGGGGGGCTGACCGTCGCCTCGGCGATCCGGCGCCAATTGCCGGCGGAACATTTGCTGTATCTTGGCGATCTTGCCCGCCAGCCTTATGGCCCGAAATCAGCCCGAACTGTCGCGCGTTATGCCGTCAATGCCGCTGAATTTTTAGTCCGGCGCGGGATTAAGGCATTGGTGGTGGCCTGCAATACGGCATCGGCGGTGGCACTTGAGCCAATCGCCGCCCGTTTTCCCGGCTTGCCGGTCATCGGAGTGGTTGAGGCCGGAGCCGCCGGGGCAGCACGTCGTTCGACAACGGGCCGGATCGTCGTTGCCGCCACCGAGGGCACCTGCCGTTCCGGCGCTTATGAGCGGGCTATCGCCCGGCGACGGACGGAGAGCCGGGTCACTTGCATTCCCTGTCCGCTGTTTGTCGCTCTGGCTGAAGAGGGGCTGACCGATGGTCCGATTGTCACGGCCGTGGCCCGCCATTACCTTGGAGCGGCTCTGGCGGCAGATGACAATGCCGATTGTCTGGTGTTGGGCTGCACGCATTTTCCGCTGCTGGCCCCGGCACTCGCCCGACTGGCCGGGCCGGGCGTTCAGTTGGTCGATTGCGCCGAGGTGACCGCCGAGTTGCTGACCGAAGCTTTAGCTGGACCTCTCGCCGCGCCGCCCGCCCAGGCCGGTGGTCTGACCTTGATCGCGACAGACGCCCCGGATCGATTCGCCCGGATCGCGCAAAAGCTGTTCCCGACTCTTAATGGGTTGCCTCCGGTCGAATTGGCCGATTTGTAACCCGAGGAACGACTTGAGCGGGGAGATCGTGAGTGCTACCAATGCCGTAGGGACGGTGTCGTTCCGCCACGCCCCGGCGCAGCTTTCGAGCG
>Ga0209373_10000680_pt1 | contig 49658 bp, 52 predicted proteins | sample Higcelweek5metaG_FD_187173 | JGI IMG/M metagenome (GOLD analysis project Ga0209373, IMG submission 187173) | Freshwater pond sediment microbial communities from the University of Edinburgh, under environmental carbon perturbations - High... | ecosystem: Environmental > Aquatic > Freshwater >... | reverse complement strand
CGTTCAACAAGCGCGACACGGCCCGCGCCCAGGCCTTGAACCTGGAGATGATGCCCATCAACCGCGCCATGTTCCTGGAGACCAACCCCATTCCGGTGAAAACCGCCCTCTTCCTCATGGGCAAGATGGGGTTGGAGTTCCGCCTGCCCCTGGTGCCGCTGGAGCCTGCGCACCTGGAGCAGTTGAAGCAGACTCTGAGCGCCTCTGGACTCATCTAGCGGCAGCAGCCCCCGAACGACGAGCCCCGGCAGTTTGTGCTGCCGGGGCTTTTTTGCGCCCCAAATAGGGCGACAAAAAAGGCGGGCCCCCGAAGGAGCCCGCCTGAGAGAACCTGAGGCTTGAGAGATTAGGCGAAGGCCTTTTCCATGGGAGGAACGACCTGCTTCTTGCGGCTCATGCAGCCGTCAACCCACATGGAGTTGAGCGCGCCGGCAACCTTGCCGCCGAAGGCCTTCTCGACCAGGGAGGCGTCTTCGGAGACCACGAGGATCTCGGAGCCTTCCTTCATGATGTCGGTGAGCAGCAGAAGGACGGTGTGACGGCCGTCGGACTTCAGCTTCTTGCACTCCTCGACCAGAGCGGGCTTGATCTTGTCCAGCAGGGACAGGTCGAGCACTTCGACCTGGCCGATGCCGACCTTCTTGCCGCCCATGTTGAAGTCCTTGTAGTCGCGGTTCATCAGGTCGACGGCGGGAATGCCCTCGACGGAGCCCTTGATCTTCAGCATGTCCATGCCCAGGGCCTTGTAGTCGGCCACACCGGCGATCTTGGCCAGCGCCTCAACGGCGGCCTTGTCGGCAGCGGTGCAGGTGGGGGACTTGAACAGAACGGTGTCGTTCAGGATGGCGAGCATGCAGATGCCGGCGATGGCCTTGGTGATGGCGATGCCGTAGAAGTCGTACATGGCCTTGATGACCGTGCCGGTGCAGCCCACGGGCATGACCCAGATCTCAAGGGGATTGGGGGTGGTCACGTCGCCCAGCTTGTGGTGGTCGGCGATGAAGACGACCTTGCCCTTGTCCAGGTTGTTCAGGGACTGGGCCAGATCGGAGTGGTCGACAAGGGCGATTTCCTTGTCGGTGGCGTCCGTCTCGATGGCGGGAGCGGCCACACCGAACTTCTCAAGAACAAACACCGCATCCGGGGTCAGGGGGCCCTGGGTGACGGGGGTGGCTTCCATGCCGCGCTTGCTCAGCAGGTCGGCAACGGCAATGGCGGCAGTGACGGAGTCGGCATCCGGGTTTTTGTGACCGCAAACGATAATAGCCATGTAGAGTCCTCCTCAAAATTATGTGTATGCCACGAAAGGTCCATTCCTCACGGACGATTGTTCCATTTATCACAAGACCTGAGCTTTGCCAAGTCAGAAGATGCCGATGATGCGCAAAATTCCCAAGGCAACCGCTCCCGCTGCAACGGAAAGGTAAAGGCTGCGCAGCCGCAGGGAGAGCATGCCGCCAACGCTTGCGGCAACAAGCAAATGGTTCCAAGAGAGCTTGAGCCCGGCCAACGCGGGGCCGTACTGTTTGAGAACCAGGCTGGTCAGCGCCGCCAGCACGGCGATTCCGGCCATGAAGAACAGCCAATTCATGAAGATCTTGCTCAACAAAGTGCCCATGACGAGCCTGCCGGGCACGTTCACGTCAACGGGCTTGCGCACCCATTGCAGAATCCCGCCATAGGACCGGTTCAGGCGGTCGCGCATGGTGCGCTCGAGCCGTCCGCCCAGCCAGGCCATGGGCAACCCGCTCACAAGGGCGATGCTGATGAGCGGAAGGCTATCCAGGCCGAAGTACGTGCTGAGGGCCAGCGCCGTAAAGGCCGCGGCGGTCATGTGCGGTGGGATGAACGTGCCGACGGGGATGAAGTCCAGCCAGAGCAGCTCGTAAAAAACGGCGACAGAGAGGCTGGTTTCCAGGTTGCCCGCAAAAAGCCCCCAGAAAAGCCCCACGACCAGCGGGCGCTCAATGAGCCCCAGGCTTACGGAAAAACGGAAAAGCGAGAACAGGGCAAAAAAAAACCAATGGTGGCGAACCACAAGGGGCCGGTCAGGCTGACGTCCATCATGCGAACCTCACGGTGACGGGGTCGTTTGGAACGCAGCGGAAATCCAGCTCAACCCCCTGGTCGAGCAGGAAACGCAGGCAGGACTCGTCGTCCGGACCGAGAGAGACGCTGGGGGAGATCTGACGCTTGCCGGTGGTGTAGTGCAGGTTGCCGATGTTCAGCACCGGGAGCCGCAGGCCCTTTTCGAACGCGCGGCGCACATCCAGGCAGGTGGAGAACAGCAGCAGCGTGGACTCGCGCCCGGGGCCGGTGATCCGCGGATCGCTCACCAAGGCGTCGATGGAGAGAAAAGCGCTTTCCACCGAACGGGAAATGGCCAGGGACATGATCTCCTGCTGGAGCTCGTCCTGGGCCAGGTCGTCGTTGCCCACAAGGATGCTGCGCGCCCCGATGTAGGGCACCCACGCCTCCACCACCTGACCGTGGATGAGTCGATTGTCCACACGCACCCAGAACACGGACATGCTCTCCTACGATTTCTTTCGCAGCATCTCGCCGGGCACCACGATGCCCTGGATGCCTGCGGTCTTGGCCTGGGCGGCCAGTTCGGCAAGGCTTTCGCTGCGCCCCTGCAGCACTTTGAGCAGCATGGGCAGGTTCACGCCGGCCACCACTTCGATATTGCCGAGCTTGCGCAGGGACAGGCTCAAGGTGGTGGGCGTGCCGCCGAAGAGATCCGTGAGCACCAGCACCCCCATGCCGGCTTCCAGGCTGACCAGGGCGGCCTTGAGGTCGGCCACCAGTTCATCCACCCCGCGCGAGACCAAGACGCTGACCGACTGGATGGCCGACTGCGGCCCCACGATCATTTGTGCGGCATCCAGCAGGGCCGCGCCGAACTCCCCGTGGGTCACCACAAGGACACCGACCTGCCGGACAACGGTTTGAGCTTCAGTTCTCTCGGACATCGTATCGCCTGCGTGCGTGCTTGATCCGCGCACATGGTTCCGGGGCCGCAATTTTCAGCCCAGATTGAAGTGCCGGTGCTCCAGGGTCACAGAATAGCCTCCGTCGTGCAAGGTGGCGAACAAAAGCTCGGACATGGCCACGGACCGATGCCGCCCGCCAGTGCACCCAAGGGCCACAGCGATGCGGTAGCGACCCTCCGCCGCATAGAGTGGGAGCAGATACTGCAAAAAATCAAGGAGCTTGAGCTTGAATGTCAGTCCCGGCTCGTCCTTGAGCACATACTCGGCCACTGGGGCGTCCTTGCCCGACATGGGGCGTAGCTCGGGCACGAAGTATGGGTTGGGCAAAAAACGCAGGTCGAACACCAGGTCGGCCTCCGCCGGGACGCCATACTTGAAGCCAAAGGAGATGATGTGCACGCGCATGCCCTGCCCCACGTGCTCCTTGGCGGTGAAGCGCTCCTGCACCATGCGCCGCAGGTCGTGGATGGAGTACTCGGTGGTGTCCAGCACCAGCTCCGCGTCTTTGCGCAGCGGGGCCAGCATGGCCCGCTCCTTCAAGAGCGCCTGCTCCAGGCCAAGCTCCCCGCTCTCCAGCGGGTGCGGACGGCGGGTGGTGGCGTAACGGCGCATAAGCGTCTCCGTCTTGGCCTCCACAAACAGCACGCGCACAAAAATACCCTTGGCCGAAAGCTCCTGCACCGCGTCGTTCCACTGGTCAAGAAAGTCGTGCTGGCGCAGGTCCATGCCCAAGGCTAGGCCGCGGTGCTTGGAGTCTTTGCCGAGGAAAAGGGCCACAAGCTTCGGCAGCATGGAGGCCGGCAGGCCATCGACACAGAAGTACCCCAAATCCTCGAAAACATTCAGCGCGGTGCTTTTCCCAGAGCCGGAAAGCCCTGTGACGACCACGACAGAAAACGAGTCCGAGGGTGCCTGCGCCACGTCCATGTCCTTTAGTAGGATTGCAGCAACCGGTAGAGAGCGTCGCGGTCCTCGGCCTCAAAGAATTCCTTGCGGAAGGAATCATCTTTTATGAGGCGCGAGATGTGCGCCAGGATGCGCAGGTGGATGCCCGTCATCTGCTCCGGGGCGAGCACGAGGAAGAAGATGCTGCACGGCTTGAAGTCGAGGGCTTCGAAGTCCACGCCCTGCTTGCTGCGGCCGACCAGCACGATGATGTTCGCGAGCGCTGGCAGTTTGCCGTGGGGGATGGCCACACCGTCGCCGATGCCGGTGGTGCCGAGCCCCTCGCGGTCGAGAAGGACCGCGAGGGCCAGACCTGCGTCCAAATGAGGGTGCCGGGCCGCAATGGCGGCGGTCATTTCCCGCAGCACATCGGGCTTGGTGCTGGCCGAAAGCTCGGGCAGCACCAAATCCCGGTCAAGATACTCGTCCAGCCGCATCGTTAGTTTCCAGGGTCAATGAGACCGAAGTCTCCGTTCTTGGTGCGATAAATCACGTTGACGCGCGAGGTCTCCGCGTTGCGGAAGACCAGAAACTCGAACTTGCGGCTTTCCAACTGCATGGAGGCCTCCTCCACGCTCATGGGCTTGGGCTCGAAATTGTCGGACTCCTTGATGGTGGGCGCACGGCCGCCAGGCTCCTCGGTGAAGCTGATGACATCCATGCGGGCGGCCCGGGGCGTTCCGGCGCGGCGGCGCTCCTTGTGGCGCTCGCGCATGCGCTTCAGCTGCGCCTCCAGCTTGTCCAGCACCTGGTCGATGGTGGAATACATGTCCTCCGACTCTTCGTAGGCGGAGATATGCATCGTATCGGCGGTGAGGACAACCTCGGCCTTGTGGCGGAACTTCTCCACGGAAAGATTGATCTGCAGTTCCGTCTCAACGGTATCGCCGATGAACTTGGCCATCTTCTCGAAGCGGGAAGCGGCGTATTCCTTCAAGTGATCAGAGGGTTCGAAGTTCTTGAAGGCGAAAGAAATGTTCATGCAATACCTCCAGGAGTCTTATAGGCGAGCCATGCCTGTTTAGAAAACCTGCTTACGCTTGGAGGAAGACTCGATGCTCATGGCCGTGCGATATTTGGCTACGGTTCGGCGCGCTATGTTCACCTCCAGTTTCTGCTTGAGGATATCGCCGATCTGCTCATCGCTCAAGGGACGCTTGGGGTTTTCCTCAGCGATAAGCTGCTTGATGAGCGCCTTGACGGATTCGGAGCCGACCTGCGTTCCGTCGTCCAGGTCAAGCGCGCTGTTGAAAAAGAACTTCAGCTCGAAGATGCCGTGGGGCGTGGCCACATACTTGCTGGTGGTGATGCGGCTGACGGTGGACTCGTGCATGCCGATGTCCTCGGCGACCTCCTTCAGGATCAACGGCTTAAGTTTGGTGACGCCGTTGTCGAAGAAATCGCGCTGGAAACGCACTATGCTCTCCATCACCTTGTACAAGGTCCGCTGCCGCTGGTAAAGGCTCTTCATGAGCCACTCCGCGCTGCGCACCTTGTCCTGGAAATAATCCTTTTCAACCGAGGTCTTGGCGCGCAGGTTCTCCACATAGTAGGAGTTGAGCTGGAGCCTGGGGAAGCCTTCCTCGTTCAGCACGATGATGAAGTCCTCGCCGTGCTTGTGCACAAACACGTCCGGGCTCACATACTGCGGCTCGCCTGTGGAGAAATGGGCGCCGGGCATGGGCTCAAGGGTCTGGAGCAGGTCCAGGTATTCCTTCAAGTCCTCCATGCTGATGCGGAACTTCTTGGTGAGGGGCTTGTAGCGGTGCTTCTCCAGGTCCTCCAGGTGCTCGCGCACCAGGGACACCAGGATGGGGTCGCGGTCGAGTCCCAGCACCTCCATCTGCACCAGCAGGCACTCCTGCACGCTGCGCGCGGCCACGCCGATGGGGTCGAGGCGCTGCAACCGGCGGATGACACCTTCAATCTCCGGCAACTCGGCCTCGGGGAACTGCTCGCGGATGTCTTCCGCCGTAGCTTGCAGGTACCCGCGAGAGTCCAGGTTGCCGATGACGATTTCGCCGATGGCGATGTCGCGCTCGGAAAAGTTCGATAGGCGCATCTGCCAGCTGAGATGGCCGTCCAGGCTGGGCTTGGAGGTCAGCCGGGCTTCAAACGAAAGGCCCTCTTCCGGCACTTCCAGGTCGCGGCCCAAAGACTGCTTGGTGACGCTGGAGAACTCGCCGAGGTAATTCTCCCAATCCGCCGTGCGCATGAGGTCTTCGCTGGCGCGGCTCTCGGAATCGGTGTGCGCGGACTCGTAATCGTCCAAGCTGTCCGTAGCGGGCGCGGTGTCCACAACGTCCGGGTCAAGCTCCTCCAGAAAAGGGTTCTCCATCAGCTCCTGCTGAATGGTCTCAACCAGCTCCAGCCGCGAGAGCTGCAGAAGCTTGATGGCCTGCTGCAACTGGGGTGTCATGACCAGTTGCTGCGTCAGCTTGAGTTGTTGACGAAGTTCAAGACCCATAGTCGAAAACTGCTGCCTCCACCTTGAACAGCGTCCGGGACGCCAAAAATTTACTGGTTGGTTCTCCGCGTGTGTGCGGGCATGGTGCCACAGGCATGGGCCCTGTGCAAGATTTTTCTATTAACCATGCAAATATACGCACAATTTCCAGGCGGAGCGATCCGCATGAAAAAAGTGTACCAACCTTCAGCTCTTGTGTAAATCCACAATTCTGAAGCCTCGTCTCGAAGGCGGCGGGATGTAAGCGAAAGAATGTTTGAAATCAGCTGGATGGCAAGGGCATCAGAGGCTGAAGGACTCGCCCAGGTAGAGCTTGCGGGCCTTGCTGCTTTGCACAATCTCCGTGGGGCTGCCCTCAAGGATGACCATGCCCTCGTAAACCAGGTAGGCGCGATCGCAGATATTCAACGTTTCACGTACGTTGTGATCGGAAATAAGGATGCCGATGCCCATTTTTTTGAGCACGGCGATGATTTCCTGAATGTCGATGACCGCAATGGGGTCGATGCCCGCGAAGGGTTCGTCGAGCAAAATGAACTTGGGATTCAAAATGAGCGCGCGGGCGATCTCCAGCCGTCTGCGCTCACCGCCGGAAAGAAACATGGCCGGCTGGGCCGCCAGCTTGGTGATGTTGAACATCTCCAGCAGCTCCACGGCGCGCGCCTCGCGCTGGGCCCGGGTCATGGGCATCTGCTCCAAAATGATGTCGAGGTTCTTGCGCACCGAAAGCTTCTTGAAGATGGAGCTTTCCTGCGGCAGGTACGAGAGCCCCAGGCGGGCGCGCTCATGCAGCGGCATGGAGGTGACGTCCCTGCCGTCCAGCACCACCTGTCCCGTGGTGGGATTCACCACGCCCACCAGCATGTAGAACGTGGTGGTCTTGCCCGCGCCGTTGGGGCCAAGCAGTCCCACAACTTCGCTGTCGCGGATGGACAGGTTGATGTGGCGCACCACCTCGCGCTCGCCGTAGCGTTTGGACAGATTGGTGGCGATGAGTTCGGCCATGCTACTTCTTGTCTCCCTTGGGCGAATAGAAAATGGCCTCCACCCGGCGCTGGGTGCCGCTCAGAACCTCGCTGCGGTTCTCGCGCAGATAGAACTTGATGATGTCGCCGCGCACGGTGTTCTGCCCTTCGCGCAGAATGGGGTTGCCCTCCATGCGCAGGATGCCGTCGGCGACGAAATAGGTGAGCTGGTTGCAGGCGCCCTCGTTCTTTCCGGCCACCAGGCGCACGCTGCCCTCGGCCACAATGCGTTCGATCTTGTCGCCGAAGTCGCCCGGGGCCTTGCCGCCCTGCTCCTTCTGCTCCTTCTGCTCTTTGCCTTTTTCGGCGAAATAGGCCGTGACCTTGTTGGCCCAGATGGCCATATCGGTCTGGGTGCCATGCACATTGCCTTGGAACACCACGGCGTTCTCGGCTTGGCTGTATACCATCTTGTCCGAGGTGATGCGCACGGGATCCTGCTTGCCGGCGCCGGGCGCCTGGCCCGAGAGCAGGCTGGGGGTCTGCTTGACCTCGCTCTTGATCTCTGGCGCCTGCGAGCTTTTACCCTCAGGCCGGGGAATCGCGGCGTTGCGGTCGGTGGCGTTTTTCGCCGCTGCCGCCGGTGAGGCCAGGGCCGGAGTGGTCTTGGCCTGGACCAGCGGGGTCAACTGGCGCACCTCGGCATAGCCCATGGCCCGTGAAATATCGCGGTCAGGCTCCGTCACATCGAACAACGCGCCCCAGCCGCTGGGCTGCACAAAATCCACACGGACCCTGTCTCCGGTCTTCAAGGTGCGCACAACGGGCGCGTTGGGCTCGGGCTTGTGGCGAACGGTCACAGGATGCTCGGCCACGCGCACCTCGCCCCAGGTTGAACTTTGCGCAATTCCCTGCACACGGAAGCACACAAGCAGGAACACGGCTGCACATGCCGTGAAGAAAAGAAGATTCCTGCGCTGCCTCACGGCTTTTTCTCCTTTTTGAGCGAATTCAGGCTGGCCGGGGTCAGCTCTGCGGCGACTCCTCCGGCGGCGGTCAGCTCCCGTGTCTCCAGGTTGATCTCAACCGTCGTCGCATTGACGCTGAAGTCCGGTCGGGAAAGGATGACGCGCCCGGTGAAATAGGCCTTCTTCATGGCCCCGATGTAGTCAAAAACGTCCGAAGTGAGGGCGAAAGCGCCGTAGCGGCCCGCTATGTTGTCGCGCAAGGTGATGGTGTTGCCCTGCTGATTGACCTCGCCCAGGTCGGATTTGATGAACACTTCCTCCCGGTCCGCGCCAACGTAGGCCGAAAGCTGCGGACGGATGACCTGCACGATGCGCTGGTCCAGGCTGTACTGGGCGCTTCTGGCCCGCACGCGCCACAGCTCCTTGCCGTCGCTGCCTTGCACCAGTTCCAAGTCCTCGGCCACCACGTCGGGCTCCGCCTTGGCGACTATTTTTTCCGCCGGTGCGCTACGGCTGGAACGCTGATGATTGACCACCAGACCGATGGCCAATCCCAGCAAAAATATCACTATCACAGTGATGAGAGGCTTGCGCACCATTCATCCGCTCCACTTCTCCCAGGCTGCGTCGTACTGTCCGCGACAGCGCAGGAGGAACATGACGGCCTCGCGGACCGCCCCCTGGCCGCCAGAGTGCCGGGAGATCCATTTCGCCAAAGCGAGAATTTCAGGCTGGGCGTTGGCCACGGCCATGGGCAGCCCCACGGCTTGCATGACGCCCGCATCCACCCAGTCGTCGCCCAGGTAGGCGATGTCCTGGCGCTCGAGCCCCAGCCTTCCTCGAATCGCATCCATCAGGGGCACTTTGTCCACATGTCCGGCGTGGTACTCCGTGATGCCCAGCTCTCGTACGCGTTTTTCGACAGCCCCATGCTTGAGGCCAGTGATCACCGCGATGTCGAGCTTGAATGATTGTGCAATTTTGATTCCAAGGCCGTCCTGCACATGAAAACGCTTGGTGACGTTGCCTTCGTGGTCATAATACAGTCCACCGTCCGTCAGCACGCCGTCCACGTCAAGGATCAGAAGCTTGACGCGGGCGCCAAGGCCTTGAAGCACCTTGACCGCCAAGGCGTCCTGCTCAGGCACCGGGCACGCTCCAAATGGCCAAAAGGCGTTTGAGCAGGCCCTCAAGCTGCGCCAGGGGCAGGCTGTTCGGGCCGTCGCACAGGGCGTTGTCCGGGTCCGGGTGAACCTCCAGGAACACGCCGTTCGCTCCGGCCGCCACGGCGGCGCTGGCAAGGGGAACAACGAACTCCCGCTGCCCGCCGGAGCTGCCGCCCTGCCCGCCCGGCAACTGCACCGAGTGGGTGGCGTCGAACACCACCGGCGCGCCGAAGCCGCGCATGATGGGAATGCCGCGCATGTCGACCACGAGGTTGTTGTAGCCGAAGCTCGAACCGCGCTCCGTGAGCCAGAAGCGGCCATTGCCCGTGGAGCGCAGCTTTTCCGTGGCGTTCTTCATGTCCCAGGGGGCCAGGAACTGGCCCTTCTTGACGTTGACGATGCGTCCGGTCTCGGCCGCGGCCAGCAGCAGGTCGGTCTGGCGGCACAAAAAGGCAGGAATCTGCAACACATCGGCCACCTGGGCCACGGGCTCGGCCTGTTCCGGCAGGTGGATGTCCGTCACCACGGGCAGCCCCGTGGTCTCGCGCACCTCGGCCAGCCAGGAAAGCCCCATGTCCATGCCCGGTCCCCGGAAGCTCTTGGCCGAGGTGCGGTTGGCCTTGTCATACGAGCTTTTGAAGATGATGGGCAGATCCAGGCGCTGGGAAATGGCCGCCAATTCGCGGGCCACGTCCAACGCCAGCTGACGGCTTTCCAGCACGCACGGCCCGGCGAGGATGAACGGGCCCGTCAGGCTTTTGGCGTAGAGTGAGGCGCTGTCTGGAACCATGCTACTTGCCTTTGGCGTTCTTCACCGCCGCGCGGATGAACTCGCGGAACAGGGGATGCGGATGCATGGGGCCGCTCTTGAACTCCGGGTGGAACTGGCAGCCCAAAAACCAGGGGTGTCCAGGCAGTTCGACGATTTCCACCAGCTCTTCGTCCGGGGAAAGGCCCGAGAGCACCAAACCGGACTTCTGCAGGGCGTCGGCGTATTTCTTGTTGAACTCGTAGCGGTGGCGGTGGCGCTCCTCGATCTTCGGCTCGCCATAGGCCTCAAAGGCCTTGGTGTCCTTGACGAGCTTGCAGGGGTAGGACCCCAGACGCATGGTGCCCCCCTTGTTGGAAGCCTCGTTGCGCTTCTCCACCCGCTTCTTGCGGAAGTCGTACCACTCGGTCATCAGGTAGATCACCGGATCAGGCGTGAACTCGTCGAATTCCTGGGAATTCGCCCGCTCAAGCCCCAGCACGTGGCGCGAGTACTCAATGACCGCGCACTGCATGCCCAGGCAGATGCCGAAGAACGGCACCTTGTTCTCGCGGGCGTACTTGATGGAGAGGATCTTGCCCTCGATGCCGCGCGACCCGAAGCCGCCGGGCACGAGAATGGCGTCCAGGTTCTTCAGCCGCTTCTCCACGTTCTTTGCCGTGATCTCCTCGGAGTTCACGTACTCCAGCTCCAGGGCGACCTCGTTGGCCACGCCGCCGTGCACCAGGGCCTCGTGCAGGCTCTTGTAGGCCTCTTTCAGATCCACGTACTTGCCCACAATGCCGACCTTGACCTTGCCCTTGGGGTTCTGGATACGGCGGTTCAGCTCCTTCCAGGTGTCGAGCTCGGCGTTTTTGGCGGGCAGTTTCAAGAGGATGGCGATCTTCTGGTCCACGCCTTCGCGGTAGAACTCCAGCGGAACCTCATAAATGCTTTTCACGTCGATGGCGGAAAACACGGCGTCGCGGTCCACATCGCAGAACAGGGCGATCTTGGCCTTGAGCTCGTCGGGCAGGGGCACCTCGGAGCGGCACAGGATAATGTCGGGCTGGATGCCGATGGCGCGCAGTTCCTTGACGCTGTGCTGCGTGGGCTTGGTCTTCAGCTCGCCCGCGGCGCGCATATAGGGCACCAGGGTCAGGTGCAGGTACAAAACGTTCTCTTTGCCCAGGTCGTTCTTGAGCTGGCGGATGGCCTCCAGAAAAGGCAGGCCCTCGATGTCGCCCACGGTGCCGCCGATCTCGATGAGGGCCACGTCCTCGTTGTTTTTGGCCACATTGAGCACGGCGCTCTTGATCTCGTCGGTGATGTGCGGAATGACCTGCACTGTGCCGCCGAGATAGTCGCCCCGGCGTTCCTTGTTGATGACGTTCTCGTAGATGCGGCCGGAGGTGTAGTTGTTGCCCTGGCCCATATGGATGCCCAGGTAGCGCTCGTAGTGACCCAGGTCTAGGTCGGTCTCGGCGCCGTCCTCGGTGACGTAGACCTCGCCGTGCTGGAAGGGGTTCATGGTGCCGGGGTCGACGTTGATATAGGGGTCGAGTTTCTGGATGGTGACCTTGAGGCCCCGCGCCTGCAACAGCGCGCCGATGGAAGCGCCCGCCAGGCCTTTGCCCAGGGACGAGAGCACTCCGCCGGTGATGAAAATATACTTGGTACTCATGCAAAAACCCCTCTGAAGTCTGCTTCAGGTTCTAATTTTCAGCGTGTTGACGACACCTGCCCGCACACGTATTCTCATTGCCTGCGGGACCGGAAACTGAACGGATCCCGCGTTCAGAGCCGCAGGAGGACGTTAATGGCCCGCGTCAAAGCACTTGTTCTTACCGGATACGGCACCAATTGTGAACAGGAATCCGCACACGCAGCCCGGCAATCCGGGGCCGATGAAGCGGATATCGCCTATTTTTCAGATATTTCCTCGGGCCATGTGCGAATGGAAAATTACAATTTTCTCATTTTCCCGGGTGGATTCCTGGATGGCGACGATCTGGGCTCGGCCCAGGCCGCAGCCCTGCGCTGGCGTTTCGCCAAAACCGCCTCTGGTGAGCTGGTGCTTGACCAACTGCGCGCTTTTTTCGAGGCCGGGGGCATCATCCTGGGCATTTGCAACGGCTTCCAACTCCTGGTGAAGCTGGGCCTGCTGCCCGCCCTGGACGGCAAGTACTTCGAGCGCCAGGTTTCGCTTTCCAACAACGATTCCGCCCGCTTCGAGGACCGCTGGGTGACCCTTGGCGTCAACCCGAAGTGCCCCTGCGTGTTCACCAAAGGCATTGAAAGCCTATACCTGCCCGTGCGCCACGGCGAGGGCAAGATCGTGCCCCTGGACCAGGCCACCCTGGACAAGGTCGAAGCCAACAATCTCGTGGCGCTGCGCTACATCGACCCCGCGTCGGGCCAGCCCACCCAGCAGTATCCGCTGAACCCCAACGGTTCGCCCAACGCCATCGCCGGGCTCACCGATCCCACGGGGCGCATTCTGGGGCTTATGCCCCACCCGGAGGCTTACAACCATCCGTGCAATCATCCCGGCTGGACCCGCGGCGAAACCTCCGCCCTGGGCCTGACCCTGCTGGAGGCCGGGGTGCGCTATCTGCGCGCCCTTTAACCCTATGCGGCCCGCGCCCTGCCCGCCCCCGGCCCCGCCCGGCAACGAGCACGGCCAGACTTGGCGCAGCCTCATGGGCCTGGCCTTCAACGAGGCCTGCCAGGCAGCAGCCGAGGCCGAGCCCCCCGTGGGCGCGGTGCTTATCGACGCGCAGGGCCAGGTGCTGGCCCGGGCGCACAACCAGACCATAGCCCTGAACGATCCCACGGCCCACGCGGAGGTGCTCTGCCTCCGCCAGGCCGGGGCCAGACTGGGCAACCACCGCCTCACCGGCACCATCCTCGTCGTGACTCTGGAGCCTTGCCTCATGTGCCTGGGCGCGCTTCTGCACGCGCGCGTGGCCGGCATCGTCTTCGCCACCGCCGACCCCAAGGCCGGGGCGCTCACGTCCAACCTGGACGGCGCCAATCTGCCCTTCGCCAACCATCGCCCCTGGGTGTTGCAAGGCGTTTTGGCCGAGGACTGCGGCGCGCTGCTGAAGCGCTTCTTCCTGGCCCGGCGCAAGCCAGCCTGACCCTCCTTTTGCCCCCCTTTTCCCTCTTCAAGACGGCTCTTTGCACCTCCTCAATTATCTAAAGAAACTCTTGAAAAATTCTACATCTTCATTTGATTGGCCTTATTGTTCAAACAAGAACCAAAACAAAAAAGCGGCCACGCCCCCCAAGAGGCGCAGCCGCAAGTGACTCCCTGTTCCTGGGCTACAGGAAATCGGGGTCGATGGCGGCCTTGCCGCCCGAAAGCATGATCTTGAAGTAGCGCAGGGCGCGGTCGTCCACCGGCACGATGGGGAAGTTTTTGCGACAGGCGTCACACTGGGCCATGGAGGGCCGCGTGGGCGCGATGAGGGTCACCTCGCGCCCGCAATGCGGGCACTGGTAGAGAAAAATGATCTCCATTCCCGCCGGGCGAACGGGTGTGATGGGCTTGTTTCCGGGCATTGGCTCCCCCCTGCTCCGCCTAGTCGGCGAAGAGGCTTTCGCCGCTCATGGCGGCGGGTTTGGTGAGGCCCCAAGAGGCCAGGATGGTGGGGGCGATGTCGCCCAATTTGCCGGGCTTGAGGGCGCGGCCGCCTTTGGCGTCCAGGTGCAGCAGAGGCACGGGATTTGTGCTGTGCGCGGTCTGCGGGCCGCCGCTGGTGTCCAGCATCTCCTCGGCGTTGCCGTGGTCGGCGGTGAGGAACACCTGCCCGCCCGCGTCCAGAAAAGCCTTCACCAGCCGCCCCACGCACTCGTCCACGGTCTCGCAGGCCCTGATGGCTGCGGTGATGATGCCCGTGTGGCCCACCATGTCGAGGTTCGCCAGGTTGCACACGCACAGGTCGAAACCGGCCCGGTGCGCCAGCAAGGTCTCGGTGACCTCGCGCGCGCTCATCTCCGGCTTGTGGTCGTAGGTGGGCACCTCGCGCGGGGAGGGAATCAGCACGCGCTCCTCGCCGGGCAGCGCGTCTTCCACCCCGCAGTTGAGGAAATACGTCACATGGGCGTACTTCTCGGTCTCCGCAATGCGCAGTTGCTTGAGGCCCAGGGCGCTCACCACCTGGCCCAGGAAGCCTTCCAGCGATTGCGGGCCAAAGGCGGGCCGTAGCGGGAAGCCGGACTCGTACTGAGTCATGGTGGCGAAACAGGAAAGCTTGGGGCAGTAAGGCCGCACAAATTCCTTAAAGTCTTTCTCGAAAAAGGCGCGGGCAATCTGCCGGGCGCGGTCTGCCCGAAAATTGAAAAAAAACAGGGCGTCGCCATCGCCGAGAGTGCCGATGGGCGCGCCGGAGGCATCCACCAGCACGCGCGGCTTCACGAACTCGTCGGTTTCGCCCGCGGCGTACGCGGCTTCGATTGCGCTGGCGGCATCGCCGGCGGCCTGCCCCTGCCCGCAGGCCAGGGCGAGGTACGCGGGCTCGTTGCGCTCGTAGTGCTTGTCGCGGTCCATGGCGTAGTAGCGGCCCGTCACCGTGGCGATGCGTCCGGCGCCGATCTCGGCCAGCTTGGTCTCCAGAGCCCGCACGTAGCCAAGGCCGCTTTTGGGCGGGGTGTCGCGGCCATCCAGGAAGACATGAATGAAGATCTCTTTGATTCCTTGGCGCTTGGCCAGCGCGACCAGGGCGTGGATGTGGTTCTGGTGGCTGTGCACGCCGCCATCGGACAGCAGGCCCATGAGGTGCAGCCGACCGCTGCCGGCCTTGGCCTTCGCGCACAGGTCCAGCAGCACCTCGTTCTGCGCGAACTCGCCGTTTTCAATGGCGATATCGATGCGGGTCATGTCCTGGTAGACGATGCGGCCCGCGCCGATGTTCATGTGCCCGACCTCGGAGTTGCCCATGAAGCCATCCGGCAGGCCCACTGCCCGGCCGGAGCAGGCGAGCGTGGTGTGCGGTGCGGTGGCGAACAGGCCGTCGAGCACCGGAGTGCGGGCCTGCGACACGGCATTGCCCGGCCCGGCAGGGGCCAGGCCAAAGCCGTCCAGAATGAGCAACAGCGTGGGAGTGACGTGAACCGGAGCTGCCGACATCATTTCTCTCGCGCAACCCCGGTCGGAGCATCCACGCGCTTGCCCTCGGCCCAGAGACCCTCGATATTGTAGAAGTGGCGCACTTCATCCTGAAAGATGTGGATGATTATGTCGTTCAGATCCACCAGAATCCAGGTGCCCGCGTCATACCCCTCGGTGCCGAAGGACACGAACTTGTGCTCCTTGGCCAGGTGCAGGGCGGCGTCGGCCAAAGACTGCGCATGGCGCTGGCCGCGTCCGGTGACCACGATGATATGTTCGGCGATGGGGCAAATGCCTGTAACGTCCAGCACCACGATGTCTTCGCCCTGTTTTTCATCCAGCAGTGTGGCCAGCATCTGGCTTTTCTGCTCTGTGGGGATTCCGGGCGTGGTCGGCAAGGTCGGTTTTTTTTTCATGGTTCCTCGTGCCGCTCGTGCGGCTCATGCTTCGCTGGGCTTGTACTGAAATAGCGGGCCAAGCGCAATCGGCATCAGCGCGCCGCCACCAGCAGGTGCTCCCAGCGTGCCCACAGCCAGAGCGCGGCGATGGCGAAGCTGGCCAGGGTCACGGGCAGGCCCACGCGCAGGTGCCTGCGCCAGGTGATGAACACGCCCAGGTGCGCGGCCTGCTCTGCCACGATGAGATTGGCGATGCTGCCCAGCAGAAACAGATTGCCCGCCAGGGTGCTCACCAGGGCCAGCAGCAGCCGGTCCTGGGGCGTGGGGCTCACGGGCAAAAGCAGCATCACGGCGGGCACGTTGGAGATGACATTGGACAGCACCGCCGTAAGCGCAAACAGCCAGCCCGGCTGCTCCGGCGCTATGCCCACGCTTCTGATCGCCGCGAACAGGGATTCCAGCAGGCCAACCTGGGCCACGGCCTGATTGACCACGAAAAGCCCCAGAAACAGCAGCAGCAACTGCCAATCCACCAGGCCGAACACCGCGCGGGACTCCGTGCGGCGGCTAAGGAGCACCAGTCCGCCCGCGCAAAGCGCCACCACCTCGCGCGGAACATCGAGAAACAGGAAGCCGCAAAGCGCCAGAACCATGAGCAGGCAGCCCTTGATGGCTCGGCAGGGCCGGAACTCCACGGCGGGCACCGGAGCCACCTGTCGGGTCAGCAGCCAGTCGGCGCGGGAGAGCACGGCGATGATGCCCCAGGCGGCCAGCAGGCTGGCGCAGACCGGAGGCAGCGCGTCGAGCACGAAGGCCCCGAAAGGCAGGCCGCCCACCTGGCCGATGAGCATGTTCTGCGGGTTGCCGATGAGCGTTGCGGCGGAGCCGATGTTGGAGGCGCAGGCCAGCCCCAGCAGAAAGGGCACGGGGTTCAGCCCGCGCCGCAGGCAGCCTTCGGCCAGAATGGGCGTCATGGCCAGGCAGACGATGTCGTTGACGAGCAGCGCGGAAAGCCCGGCTCCGGCCAGCATGATGACGAACAGCAGGCCCTGCGGCGAAAGCCGCGCCTGGGCGATGCGCCGGGCCAGCAGGGTGTAGAACCCGCCCAGGCGCAGCTGGGCCGAGACCAGCATGAGTCCGAAGAGCAGGCTCATGGTGGGCATGTCGATGCTGGTCCAGGCCTGGCGCGAATCGAGCACGCCGCCGGCCAAAAGCGCCACGGCCCCCAACAGGGCCAAGCCCGCACGGTCCACGGCCAGCCCGGGCAGACGGCCCAAAATCATGCCGAGGTAGACGACGGCGAACACGCCGGACACAAACTGCTGCATCTATTGCCTCTGCCGGTGGCGTGGCACCGGGTTGTCGCTCCCGCAGACTTACGGCAGCGCCCCTTGAAAAACAAGCCGAGGCCGCGTCTTGTCCGCCCAATCCCCGCCCTTTCTTGACGGCCAATCGGGATTCAGGCAAGAAATTTTCATGTTGCGCCATCTTCGAAGCCATCCTCTGCCCTTTCGGCCTGGCGGTTAAGCCGCCGGAAGCCGTGGCAAAGGTTCAAGCGGGCGAGACGCGAATCCAAAGGCCACGGACAAGCTGATTCTGGCTTCCCAGGTGCGGGTGTTTGCCCGCTTCACTTTTGAATACGCCGACGCAGCCCGCCCGCTGCGTTTTCTACCCAGGAGGACAGGTCATGATTTTTGACGTGGAACACGAAACAATGCCCAGAGAGGAGTTGGAGAAACTCCAGCTCATGCGCCTGCAGAACGTGGTGGCGCGCGTGTACGAAAACGTGCCCTTTTACCGCAAGAAGCTCGATGAACGCGGCGTCAAGCCCGAGCACATCCAGAAGCTTTCCGACGTGACGCTGCTGCCCTTCACCGAGAAGCAAGACCTGCGCAACCACTACCCCTTCGGCTTGTTCGCCGTCAGCCGCGAGAATATCGTGCGCATCCATTCGTCCTCCGGCACCACGGGCAAGGCCACTGTCGTGGGCTACACCAAGCGCGACATCAAGAACTGGGGCCTCATGGCCGCGCGCTGCCTGGCCGCCGCCGGGGCCACCACCGGCGACTTTGTGCACAACGCTTACGGCTACGGCTTGTTCACGGGCGGCCTGGGCATCCACAACGGAGCCGAGGAACTGGGCGCAACGGTGATTCCCATCTCCGGTGGCGGCACCCGCAGGCAGGCCATGCTCCTGCGCGACTTCGGCGCCACGGTCATCACCTGCACGCCCTCCTACGCCCTGCATTTGTACGAGGCGGCCAAGGAAATGGGCATCGACATCAAGGAGCTGCCCTTGCGCCTGGGCATCTTCGGCGCAGAGCCCTGGACCGACTCCATGCGCTCCGAGATCGAGAACAAACTCGGAATCACCGCCATCGACATCTACGGCCTGTCCGAGATCATGGGGCCCGGCGTGGCCATTGAATGCGCCCGCGTGAAAAACGGCCTGCACATCCAGGAGGACCACTTCCTGGCCGAGATCATCGATTCCGAGACCGGCGAACAGCTGCCTCCGGGCGAAAAGGGCGAGCTGGTGTTCACCACCATCACCAAGGAAGGCATTCCGCTCCTGCGCTACCGCACCCGCGACATCAGCCGCCTGAACACCGCGCCCTGCCGTTGCGGCCGCACCACCGCGCGCATGGAGCGGGTCACGGGCCGCAGCGACGACATGCTCATCATCCGCGGCGTCAACGTGTTCCCTTCGCAGATCGAAACCATTCTGCTGGAGACCGACGGCCTGACCCCGCACTATCAACTCATCATCAACCGCGAGGGCACGCTCGACACCATGGAGGTGCGCGTGGAGATCGATGAGGCCGTATTCTCGGACCAGATCAAGAATTTACAACGCCTCGAATCCAAGATAGAAAAAAACATCAAGGAATTCCTGGGCGTCACCGCCAGGGTCAAGCTGGTGGAACCCAAGGGCATTGAACGCAGCGAAGGCAAGGCCAAGCGCATCGTCGACATGCGCAAGAGCCAGGCGTAGCCCGCCGGAACCAACGTTTCCGGGCACGAGCACACAAACCAAGCGAGGAAATCATGAAGGTTGATCAGCTCTCCATCTTCCTGGAAAACCGCGCCGGTCGCCTGGCCGAGGTCACCCGCATCCTGTCCGAGTCGGGCGTGAACATCCGCGCCCTTTCTCTGGCCGACACCTCGGACTTCGGCATCCTGCGCCTCATCGTCTCCGACTTCGAAAAGGCCAAGGAAAATCTGAAGGCCGGCGGCTTCACCGTGGGCCGCACCACCGTGGTGGCCGTGGAGGTAAGCGACCAGCCAGGCGGCCTGCACAGCATCCTGGAGATGCTGCGCGACGCCAAGATCAACGTGGAGTACATGTACGCGTTCGTCACCCAGGCCGGGGCCAACGCCATCATCATCTTCCGCTTCGACCGCACGGACCAGGCCATCGAGCTGCTGCAAAAGCACAACATCGCCATCGTCCCGGGCGAGAAGCTTTACAAGATGTAAGAACAAGGGGAGTCCTCGGGCTCCCCTTCCTCATATGACCGGCACAGCAAACCTTCTTCCGTCCGCAGCGGAACATCCAGACAACCGGCCGCCCATCAACGCCGAGTGGCTAGCGCGCATGCGCAGCACCAAGCCGGCCCTGCTGCGCAGCCTGTTCGAGATGTACCTGGCCGAGGAACCCAAGCGCGTTGCAGCCCTGGGCGAGGCCTTGGCCAATGCGGACATGAAGCAGGTGTGCTTTCTCGCCCATTCGCTCAAAGGCGCGGCGGCCACCATGGGCATGGATCGCCTGCGCGACGCCTGCCGCGAACTGGAGCATGCGGCCAAGGATGGCGGCGGCACATCGGCGCTTACCGTGCGCTTCGCAGCCATCGGCCAGGAGATAGAGGCAGTGTTCACGGTCATGCGCGAGACCATCCCAAACCCGTGACCACACTGCGCCGCACAAAAAAACGCCGGACCTCCACAAGGCCCGGCGTTTTTTTGTGCTGGCTGGCTGCCGGCTAGAACAGATCGCCCATGCCGTACAGGCGCTCCGGGTCCATTTTCGCCAGCCACTTGGCGGCGCGCAGCGCGCCCTGGGCAAAGGTCTCGCGGGAGTGCGCCCGGTGCGTCACCTCAATGCGCTCGCCGGGGCCGAAGAAATAGGCCGTGTGGTCGCCCACCACGTCTCCGCCACGCAGGGCCATGACTCCCAGCTCCTTCTCGGACCGTTCGCCGATGATGCCGTCGCGGGAATGCTTTTTAACCTCGTCGTACACCCAGCCGCGGGCCTGGGCCATGCATTCGGCCAGCTTGAGCGCCGTGCCGCTGGGCGCGTCCTTTTTGCGGTTGTGGTGAATCTCCATCATCTCCATGTCGTAGGCGGGGCCCAGCATCTGCACCAGCATGGGCAACACTTTCAGCAGCACGTTGACGCCCACGCTCATGTTCGGGGCCAGCAGGATGGGCACGCGGGTGGCGGCTTCCTGCACAACGGCCAGTTGGGCCGGCTTCATGCCCGTGGTGCCAATGACGATGGGATTGCCGTGGCGCTTGCAGATGGCCACATGCTCCAGCGTGGCCTCGGGCGAGGTGAACTCCACCACCACGGCGCGCGGCGACTGCGGCAGCACCTCGTCCAGGTCGGCGGAGACGAGGCAGTCCAGGTTCTCCAGCTCGGTAAGCCGTTCCGAACGCGCGATGACGGCTTTGAGGTTCAATTCGGGGTCGCTCTGGGCCAGGCGCACCAGGGTGCCGCCCATGCGGCCGCTGCCGCCCATGACGATGATGTCGGTGATGCGATCTGAGATCATATGTGTTCCTCCTTATGGTAAGGTGGCGGATTGCGGGATGTTTACTCCATGTTTGCGCAGCATATCCGAAAACTGTGCGAAATCCAAGACGGCAAGGCCCAGTTCGCGCGCTTTGGCGAGCTTGCTGCCCGCTTCCCCGCCCGCAACGACATAGTCGGCCTTTTTCGACACGCTGCCGGAGCAGGATGCCCCCAGGCTTTCCACCAAGGCCTGGGCCGCAGGGCGGCTCAGGCCCGGCAGGCCGCCGGTGAACACGAAGGTCTTTCCGGAAAGCGGCAGGCTGGCGGCATCGGCGGGCAGGCCGCCACGCGGCCAGATGCCCAGTTCCTTGAAACGCGCCAGCATGGCCATGTTGCCCTCGTTGGCGAAAAAGGCGCGGATGCTGGCGGCCACCTTGGGGCCAACGTCCTTGAGCCTCATGAGCTCTGTTTTGTCGGCAGCGGAAAGCTCGTCCATGTCGGCGAAATTGCGGGCCAGCTCCTTGGCGGTCTGCTCGCCCACGTCCTCGATGCCCAGGGCGCTGATGAACCGGGCCAGCGTGGCGTTGCGGCCGCCCTCGGCCACGGAGTTGACGAAGTTTTCCGCGCTCTTCGCACCCATGCGTTCAAAGGTCTCCAGTTGGGCCTTGGTGAGGCTGAACAGGTCCGCCGGAGACGTGAGCAGTTTGGCCTGCACCAGACGCTCCAGCCACTTCACGCCCACACCGTCCATGGCCAGCCCGGCCTTGGACACAAAATGCACGATGCTCAACACCACCCGCGCCGGGCAGGCGTGGTTGGGGCAGTAAGTAAACTTCTCCTCGGCCACGACCTCGCTGCCGCACACCGGGCAGGTGGCCGGAAGCTCAAAGGGCTGCGAACGCTCTGCACCGGGGGTGATGACGGGCTCCACCACCTGCGGAATGACGTCGCCCGCGCGCTGGAGCACGACAAGGTCGCCCACACGGATGTCCTTGGCGCGGATGTGGCTTACGTTGTGCAGCGTGGCGCTGGAGACCTCCACCCCGGCCACGCGCACAGGCTCCAACTCGGCCACGGGGGTCAGCACGCCGGTGCGCCCCACCTGGATGTTGATGGCCAAGAGGCGCGTGCGGGCCTGCTCCGGCGGGAACTTGAGCGCCAGGGCCCAGCGTGGCGCGCGGGCCGTTTGCCCGAGCAACTGCTGCAAGGCCAGGCTGTTGACCTTGGCCACCACGCCGTCGATCTCGAAAGGCATGGCGTCGCGCCGGGCCTGCAAGTCCAGGTAGAAGCGCTCCACGTCCAATGCGGAGCGGCACAGTCGAGATTCCGGGGCCGTGGCCAGCCCCAGGGCGGCAACGCCGCGCATGACGGCCTCCTGCGTGGTCCAGGCCTCACGCGGGGCCGCCTCGCCCCACTCCACCCGGCCCACGCCATAGGCCAAAAAGCGCAGGGGCCGCGCCGCCACGATGTTCGGGTCAAGCTGGCGGATGGACCCGGCGGCGGCGTTGCGCGGATTGGCGAAAGGCTTCAAACCCGCGCGCAGCTGGGATTCGTTCAGGGCAGCGAAATCCTGCTGGCCCATGACCACCTCGCCGCGCACGTCGAGCAGCCGGGGCACGCGCCCAGCCGTTGTGAGCAGAAAGCCGCGCAGGTTGCGCACCATGCGCATGTTGGCGGTCACGTTCTCGCCGGTCTCGCCATCGCCGCGCGTGGAGCCGACGACGAAGCCGCCGGCCTCGTAGGTCACCTCGCCCGCCAGACCGTCCATCTTGGGCTCCACCCAAAACTCGCCAAGGGGCGTGCGCGGGTCGAGGCCAAGCTCGGCCTCCAAAGCATCCAGGGACCGCAAGGGCATGGGGCCGCTCATGCGCAGCAACAGCGACTTGAAACACGCCGTGCCCAACAGCCCGGCCTTGTCCCGCAATTCCTTCCAGCCGCCGCCCTCCGGAGACAGCAGGCTGTCTCCCACCTGCTTGCGAACCTTGGTCAGCAGCTCCTTGCGCTCGTCGCGCTTGTCCGTGAGCTCAAAGGGCCTGTCGACGCCCTTCTCGATATTCTGGACAATGACCTCGGCCAGGGCGTCGCGGAAGGCGTTGGGCAGCTTCACGTCCGCGAACTCGCGCCATTGCTCGAGGTTCATGGCGTTATCCAGGCTCATCATGGGCAGGGCGTGGCGGTGGGCCGCAAAGCCCTCGGCCACCTGGCCGCCCACGCGCCGCGTGGGGGAATTGGGATCGGTCAGCTCCGGGTGCGCGGCCTCAAGGGCGGCAAGCTCGCGGAACATATCGTCGTATGCGGCGTCGCTGATCTCCGGGCTGTCGAGAACGTAGTAGCGGTGGTTGTGGTGCTCCAGCTCCTGGCGCAATTCGGCGATGCGTCGAGCCGGGTCTATGGACATGGCGCTTCCCTGGTTCACAACAGCTCGCAGATGCGTTGCAGGTCGGTCTGCCTGCCCAAAGTGATGACGGTATCCCCGCCGCAAAGCACCTCACGCGGGCCGGGATTGAACACCAGCTCACCGGACTCGCGCTTGATGGCCACGATGATCAGGTCGAACTCCTTGCGGATGTTGGAATCCATGAGATTCTTGCCTACAAACACCGAATTGCGGCTGATGAGCAGTTGCTCCAGTTGCAGGTCGATGTTGCCGCGGATGGCGAGATCGAGGAAGTCCGTCACCGTGGGCCGCAGAACGGTGTGGGCCATGCGCACCCCGCCGATGAGATGGGGCAGGACGACCTTGTTGGCCCCGGCGAACTCAAGGCGCGTGATGTGCGAAGCGTTGTTGGCCCGGGCGATGATGGAGATGCCGGGGTTGAGCTGCCGCGCTGTCAGGGTCACGTAAACGTTGGCAGCCTCGTCCGTCAGGGCCGTGACGATGGACTTGGCCCGCTTGATGCCCGCTGCCACCAGCAGCCCGTCGTCCGTGGCGTCGCCCGCAAGATGCATGATGCCCTCGCGCTTGAGCTGTTCGATGAGCTCCGGCGCGTGTTCGATGACGACCACGTCGGGACTGACCTTGAGGATCTCCTGCACGACGACACACCCGATGCGGCCGTAGCCGCAAATGATGTAATGGTTATCCAGCTTGTCTATGCGCCGCTGCACCTTGCGCCTCCACAAAAGCTTGTGCAGATGCCCGTCAACGAGCATCCGCGAAAAGGAACCCACGATGTAGGCGAAGTTGCCCACGCCGCAGATGATGATCATGGCCGTCAACAGCCGCGCCCTGTCGGACAGGGGATGAATCTCGCCGAAACCAACCGTCGAGAGGGTGATGACCATCATGTAGAAGCTGTCGATGAAGCTCCAGCCCTCCACGAACATAAACACAATCAGTCCGGCCAGGAACACCACGCACATGATGCACAGGCCCAGCACGAGCTGGAACAGCGGACCCCACTTGTCTTGAATGGCCCGGATGCGGGCGATGTTCAGCGGCGATCTCATCTACTCTCCCAGTTGCAGCAGCCGTTCACGCAGGGCCAGCACGCGGTCGCGCAGGGCGGCCGCGCGCTCGAACTCCAGTTCTTTGGCCGCCTCGCGCATTTCCCGCTCCAGGGCGCTTATCTCTTTCTTCAGCCGCTTGGGGTCCAGCTCACGCAAAAGCTCATCCGGGGTCAGCTCCTGCCCGCCCGGCGCCACATGTGCGGCCAGGGCTCCCAGCAAGTTATCCAAACCCTTGATGATCGTCTGCGGAACGATTCCGTTCTCGGCGTTGTGCTGAAGTTGCTTCTCGCGTCTGCGCGCCGTCTCGTCAAGGGCCGAGCGCATGGAAGGCGTCACGGAGTCGGCATAGAGCAGCACCCGGCCCCCGGCGTTGCGCGCGGCGCGGCCAAAGGTCTGGATGAGCGAACGCGCGCTGCGCAAAAAGCCCTCCTTGTCCGCATCCAGAATAGCGACAAGGGAAACCTCCGGAATATCAAGGCCTTCTCGCAGCAGGTTGATGCCCACCAGCACGTCGAACTCGCCCATGCGCAGGGCCTGGATGATGGCCATGCGCTCCAGCGTCTCCACGTCGGAGTGCAGGTAGCGCGCACGCACGCCCATCTGATTGAAATAGTCCGTCAAATCCTCGGCCATGCGCTTGGTCAGCGTGGTCACGAGCACGCGCTCGTTCCTGGCCGCCCGTGTCTTGCATTCGCCCAGCAGGTCGTCCACCTGGCCCGCCACCGGGCGGATGTCGATCTCCGGGTCCACCAGGCCCGTGGGCCGGATGACCTGCTCCACCACCAGTCCCTGGCTGCGGTCCAGCTCCCAGGGGCCGGGCGTGGCCGAAACGTACACAGCCTGGCCCAGGCGCTCTTTGAACTCCTCAAAATTGAGCGGTCTGTTGTCCAGAGCGCTGGGCAGCCGGAAGCCGAAGTCAACCAGGGTGCTCTTGCGCGAGAAGTCGCCGTTGAACATGCCCCCCACCTGGGGAATGGTAATGTGGCTCTCGTCGATGAAAAACAGAAAGTCGTCCGGAAAATAATCGATGAGCGTGGCGGGCGGCTGGCCGGGCATGCGTCCGTCCAGGTGGCGCGAGTAGTTTTCGATGCCGTTGCAATAACCCAGTTCCTCAATGGTCTCCAGGTCGAACATGGTGCGCTGCTCCAGCCGCTGGGCTTCCACGAGCTTGCCCTGGGCCTTGAACTCGGCCAGGCGCTGTTGCAACTCGTCGCGGATGGCGTCGGTGGCGCGCTTCAGGTTGTCCTGGTCGGACACATAATGCGACCCCGGATAGATGACGGTTTTGCGCAGGGTGGCCAGCACCTGGCCGGTGAGGGGATCGGTCTCCTGGATGCTTTCGATCTCGTCGCCGAAAAAATTCACGCGCAGGGCTTTCTCGCGGCTGTAGGCCGGAATAAGCTCCAGGGCATCGCCACGCACGCGGAAGGCGCCACGGTGGAAGTCCATGTCGTTGCGCTCGTAGTGCACCTCCACCAGCCGCTGAATGAGCGATTCCAGCGACATCTGCTGGCCGGTCTCCACCGGGATGATCATTTTGGCGTAGTATTCCGGCGAGCCCAGGCCGTAGATACAGGACACCGAGGCCACGATGAGCACGTCGCGCCGGGTCAAGAGCGCATGGGTGGCGGCGTGGCGCAGCTTGTCGATGTCGTCGTTGATGCTTGAGTCTTTCTCGATGTAGGTGTCGGAGTGCGGCAGATAGGCTTCCGGCTGGTAGTAATCGTAATAGCTGACGAAATACTCCACCGCGTTGTGGGGGAACAGGCCCTTGAACTCGTTGAAAAGCTGCGCGGCCAGGGTCTTGTTGGGCGCAAGCACAAGGGCCGGGCGGTTCAGCCGGGCCACAAGGTTGGCCACGCTGAAGGTTTTGCCCGAGCCGGTGACGCCCAGAAGCACCTGGTCGCGCACCCCGGCGCGTAGATTGGCCTCAAGCTCGGCAATGGCCTGAGGCTGGTCGCCCTTGGGCGTAAAGTCGCTGACAAGCTCAAACGTGTCGGCCATGTTCCCCGGTCCTTGCGCCCCTTGCCCCTTGTGTCGGCAGGGCAAAATAAATACACTGGCTCCTAAGCAATCCCCGGAGGCCAGTCATGGAAATCAATATCATCCCCACTCAGTCGTCTCTCCCCATCGACCGGGCCTATGCCCTGTCCATGACCATCAAAAGCTTCAAAGGCCGCCGGGACGTGGAAGTGCACCTTTTCCGCAGCGCCTGGGACCCCGAGGAAGAGGAAGCCATAGACTGGGACAAGCTGCTGGCGGCCCAGGGCATGAGCGAAGCCCCGGAAGCAGCGGGCAGCCGCAAGGTCGTGCTGGAGGCACTCACCATAGAGGAGCGCAACCAGATCATTGCCTACTTGAAAGAACACTACGCCGACAGGCTTGAGGCCATCACCGCCGCGCCCATCCCCTTCCCCGTGCCCATCGGCCTCCTGGGCCTTTCAGACATCAGCGAGGGCAAGACCACCGGGTTCATCTACTTCGACCGCATTCCGCACTACACCCTGGGCATCGCGCTTCGCGGGTTCTATGACCTTTGCCAGCATCCGCCCATTGTGGAGACGGAAACCAGCGCCAGCTAGGGCACCGAGAGGTGCGCGGCTCTTGCCCCCTACCGGCCGGGCTTGCGGCCCCTGGCGCGCTCTAGAACAGGCGCCCCAGCGCAAGGCCGGCCACAATGCACCCGATGCCCAGCACCGTCTGCCCGGCGATGTTCACCGTGGCCGCCAGCCAAAGCCCGTTCTGCATCAGCGCCACGGACTCGAACATGTACGAGGAAAAGGTTGTGTACGCGCCCATGAAACCGGTAAGCACATACAGGCGCATGTCGCCAGGCAGGCCGCTACGGTTCTCAACGATGGCGTAGACGAGGCCGAACAACAGGCACCCGGTGAGGTTGACCAGGAAGTTGCCCAGGGGGAAACTTTCCCCGGCCAGGCGCTGCACCAGGCCGCCCACCCAAAAGCGGGAAAGTGTGCCTGCCGAACCGGCAAGACAAAGCAACGCGTATTTCTGGAACACAGGCCCCCCCGCATGCGCCAACGCGGCGCCAGGGAACCCTAGCAGCACGGCCGAAAGGAGAAAAGCGGAAAATGCCCACGGAAACCGAGATCAAATACCTGGACGTGGACCACGCCGCCCTGCGCCGGAAGCTGGCGGAACTGGGCGCGCAGCACCTGAACCGGGGCTTCGAGTGCAACGTCGTGTACGACGACGCGGACCGCAGCCTCAAGGCCAAGGGCATTCTGTTGCGCCTGCGCGAAAAGAATTCGCGCTTCGTGCTCACCCTGAAGCAGGCCTCGGAGCAGGTCTCGTCCACGGTCAAGGTCTGCGAGGAATCGGAAACCGAAGTGACCAACGCCAGGGCCCTGCGCGAGATTCTCACCGGGCTCGGCTACCGGCCCGCCCTGTGCTACGAGAAAATGCGCGAGAAGTGGCTGTTTCTCGGCTGCGAGGTCTGCCTGGACACCTTGCCCTTCGGCTTCTTCGCAGAGATCGAAGGCTGCGAGGAAGACATAGCGGCCTGCGCCAAGGCCCTGGAGCTGCCCCAGAAAAAGGCCTCCACCGCCACCTACCACGACCTGAATCACCAGTACCGGGCCGCCCACAACCAGCCGCCCGACGAGTCCTTCGTCTTCGACAACGAGGCCAAGGCCAAGGTTCTGGCGCGCAGAGCGACGGACTGAAGCCCATGCCCCTCGACAATCGCGGATGAATGCCTACCATGTGCAGCATGAGCAGTCGCACCTATCACCGGAGACTCCCGTCATGAGCGGGCGCACGGACACTCGCCAGGCCCCCGGCCTGGACCTCGCAAACGAGACCCGCGAGCCCAGACGCTTCAAGGTGCTGTTGCACAACGACGACTACACGACCATGGATTTCGTGATCCATGTGCTCAGAAACGTGTTCCACAAGCCAGAGCCCGAGGCCATGCGCATAATGCTGGCCGTACACAAGCAGGGCATCGGCATGTGCGGCATCTTCACGGGCGAAGTCGCGGAAACCAAGGTGGACATGGTCCACAGCATGGCCAAGGCCGCGGGCTTTCCCCTGCGCGCCAGCCTGGAGGAGGTTTGAGGACATGTTGAGCAAAGGTCTTGAAGCGGTCCTCACCAGCGCGTTCCACGAGGTGCGCCGCCGCCGCCACGAATACCTGACCCTGGAGCACCTGCTCTACGCCATGACCCACGAGGCCGTGGGCAGCAACATCCTGGACGCCTGCGGCGCCAACGTGGAGCACCTGCGCAGCCAGATCGAGGGCTTTTTCCGCGACCACATGGACCCCCTGCCCCCGGACACCGACCCGGAGGTGGTGCAGACCTTGAGCGTGCGCCGCGTCATGCAGCGCGCCGTGTGGCAAAAGGAATCCTCGGGCAAGGACCTGGTGGAGGTGGGTGACGTCATCGCCGCCATGTTCGAGGAAGAGGACTCCTTTGCCGTGCATTTTCTCACCAGCCAGGGCGTAAGCCGCCTGGACGTGCTGGAGTACATCTCCCACGGCCTGCGCGACACCCCCGGCAGCGGCGAAGACGAGCCGCTGGAACGGCCCGCCGGGCAAAAGCCGGACCACCAGCAGCGCAAGAACCCGCTGGAGGAGTTCACCCGCGACCTGACCGCCAAGGCCAGGGCCGGGGAGATCGACCCCATCATCGGCCGCGCGGCCGAGTTGGAGCGCACCATCCAGGTGCTGGCCAGACGGCGCAAGAACAACCCCATCCTGGTGGGCGACCCCGGCGTGGGCAAGACCGCCCTGGCAGAGGGCCTCGCCCTGCTCATCGCCCAGGGCAAGGTGCCCAGCCAGTTCGCCGATGCCCAGGTCTTCGCCCTGGACATGGGCGCGCTGCTGGCCGGCACCAAATACCGCGGCGATTTCGAGGCACGGCTCAAGGGCGTGCTGGCGGAACTCAAGCGGGTGCCCAACGCCATCCTCTTCGTGGACGAGATCCACACCATCGTGGGCGCGGGCTCGGTTTCCGGCGGCAGCATGGACGCCTCGAACATCCTGAAGCCCTTCCTGGCCGCAGGCGAGGTCCGCTGCATCGGCTCCACCACCTTTGAGGAATACCGGAACAATTTCGAGAAGGACCGAGCCCTGTCGCGCCGGTTCCAGCGCATCGACCTGATGGAACCCAGCGTGGACGAGACCGTGGAGATTCTGAAGGGCCTGAAGCCCTACTACGAGGAGTTCCACGGCGTGGTCTACACGCCCCCGGCGCTCAAGTCCGCCGCGGAGCTCTCCGCCCGGTACATCACCGAGCGCTTCCTGCCGGACAAGGCCATCGATGTGCTCGACGAGGCCGGGGCGCAGTTCAAGCTCTCCACCCGTCCGCGCAAGAACGCCCGCATCAGCGTGCAGGACGTGGAGCGCGTGGTGGCCCGCATGGCGCGCATTCCCGCCCGGCGCCTCAGCGGCACGGACAAGGACCGCCTGCGCGACATGGAGGACGAGATCAGAAAGGCCGTGTACGGCCAGGACGAGGCCGTGGGCATTCTGTGCAAGGCCATCCGCCGCTCTCGCGCGGGCATGAAGCAGCCGGGCCGCCCCCAGGGCGCGTTTTTGCTCACCGGACCAACGGGCGTGGGCAAAACCGAACTGGCCAAGCAGCTGGCCAATGTCATGGGCGTGCAGTTTCTGCGCTACGACATGAGCGAGTACATGGAGAAGCACGCGGTCTCCCGGCTCATAGGCGCGCCTCCGGGTTACGTGGGCTTCGATCAGGGCGGCCTGCTCACCGAGTCGGTGCGCAAAAGCCCGCACTGCGTGGTGCTTTTCGACGAAATTGAGAAAGCCCACCCGGACGTGTTCAACATCCTTTTGCAGGTCATGGACTACGCCACCCTGACGGACAACACGGGGCGCAAGGCGGATTTCCGCCATGCCATCCTGCTCATGACCTCCAACGCGGGCGCGCAGGAACTGGCCAAGGGCGGTCTCGGCTTCACGCGCAATGCGCCCGCGGACCGCAAGAGCGGCTCGCTCAAGGCCATCGAACGCCTGTTCAGCCCGGAGTTCCGCAACCGCCTGGACGCCGTGGTGCCCTTCAATTCCCTGACGCGCGAGATCATGCTCAAGGTGGTGGACAAGCACGTGCGAGAGCTTTCCGACCAGCTAAAGGAGCGGCGCGTCAACGTGCGCCTGACCGAGGCCGCGCGCACCCGGCTGGCCGTGCTTGGCTATGACCCGGCCTTTGGCGCCCGGCCCATGGCCCGCGTGGTCCAAGTGGAGATCAAGGACGCCATCGCTCCGGAGCTGCTCTTCGGCTCACTGCAAAAGGGCGGCGAGGTGCTTGTGGACCTTGCGCCCGGCGCGGACCCCGAGGCTCCGTCCAAGAGCGGCGCTTCCAACTGCGGCGCATGCTCCGGCGAGTTCGCCTTCCGCTACTCCGCCCTGGAGGCGCAAACGCAACACGCGGAACCCGCACTGGTGGAATGACCATCTACCGCCTCTTTGACGAGCCGGTGTTCCCAGACCCGGCCGAGGCGGACCCGGATGGCCTGCTGGCGATAGGGGGCGACCTTTCGCCCCGGCGTCTGGTGGCGGCCTATGCCAGCGGCGTCTTCCCCTGGTATGGCGCGGGCTCGCCCATCCTCTGGTGGTCACCCGACCCACGCCTGGTGCTTTTTCCCGAACGGCTGCACGTGTCCGCCAGCCTCCGCCGCGTGCTCAACGCCAAACGCTTCCGCTTCAGCCTGGACACGGCCTTCGGCCAAGTCATACGCTCTTGCGCCCGGGCAGCGCGCCCGGACCAGGACGGCACCTGGATCGTGCCGGAGATGGTTGCCGGATACGAGGCGTTGCACGGCCTGGGCATTGCCCACAGCGCGGAGGCCTGGCTGGACGGACGGCTTGTGGGCGGGGTGTACGGAGTGGCGCTGGGCAGCGTATTCTTCGGCGAATCCATGTTCCACAGCGTGCCCGACGCCAGCAAGGCCCTGTTCGCGAGCTTTGTGCGCTGGCTTGGCGCACGGGGCTGCTCGGTCATCGACTGCCAGCAGACCACGCCGCATTTGCTGCGCTTTGGCGCGCAGGAAATTCCACGCAAAGACTTCCTGCAGCGCCTCTGCGCCGGGCTGGGCTCAAACGCCCTTGCGGGCCGGTGGCAAATGCCGGACGGCTCGCCTGGCGACGAGTCCGGCGGCTAGTCCTTGCAGGCGCGGACGATCTCGTTGGCGATTGCTGTAAGCGGCATGACCTTGGTCACGCCGCCATGCTTGATGGCTTCCTGGGGCATGCCGAAGACCACGCACGAGGCCTCGTCCTGGGCGATGGTGTGGGCCCCGGCGTCGAACAGTTCGCGCATGCCCTTGGCCCCGTCGTCGCCCATGCCGGTCATGATGACCGCCACGGCGTTCCTGCCGGCGTAGCGCGCGCCGGAGCGGAACAGAACATCCACCGAGGGCCGGTGGCGCGAAACCAGCGGCCCGTCCTTGACCTCCACATGATAGCGCGCGCCGCTGCGCCGAAGCAGCATGTGCCTGCTGCCCGGCGCGATGAGCGCCTGGCCGCGCAGAAGCGTGTCGTTGTCCCGGGCCTCTTTCACGTGGATGCGGCACACCCCGTCCAGACGCTTGGCAAAGGCCGCGGTGAACTGCTCGGGCATGTGCTGCACCACGGCGATGGCCGGGCAGTCCATGGGCAGCGCGGTCAGAAAGGTCTGCAACGCCTCCGTGCCGCCGGTGGAGGCTCCCACAAGCACGACCTTTTCCGTTGTGCGCAGGTTGAAACTGCCGGGCGTGGCCTTGGCCAGCATGACATCGGCGTCCAGCTTCGGCGCAACCTTTAGGGTCGATGGAGCGGCCATGAGCCGCACCTTGGCCTGCGCGGCGGCGCGCACGGCATCGACAATGCGGATGCGCGACTCCTCCAGAAACTGCTTGGTGCCCACCTTGGGCTTGGTGATGATCTCCACCGCGCCGTATTCCAGGGCCCGAAAGGTGGTCTCGTCGCCCTCCTCGGCAAGCGAGGAGCAGATGACAACAGGAATGGGGTGCTGCGACATGAGCTTGCGCAGAAAGGTCAGCCCGTCCATGCGCGGCATTTCAATATCCAGGGTGATGACATCAGGCACGCACTCGCGCATCTTGTCCGCCGCGGCCAAAGGATCGGCCGCCGAACCAATGACCGTGATATCTGGATCGGAGTTCAATATCTCGATGAGCGTTTGCCGCACCAGTGCGGAATCGTCCACCACCAGGACTTTGATGGGCCTCCCCACTACGCTGCTCCTTCCCGCTTCATGATTAGATCCGTTTGTATACAGTGGGCGCAACAGGTTCGAGAGGCAGGTTCATGCCTGCCAAGCTCTCGGAATGGCCGATAAAAAGATACCCGCCCACCGCGAGTTTGCGGCAAAAGCGCATGAACAGCCGCTCCTGCGTCGCGCGGTCAAAATATATGACGACGTTGCGGCAGAAAATCACATCAAGCTGGCCGTCAAAGGAAAACTCTTCCATGAAGTTCAGCCTGCGGAACCGCACATGGTTGCGCGCCTCTGGTCCAATGCGCACCAGATTGCGGGCGCGGTCCTTGCTGCGCAACAGATAATTCTTGCGGAATTCTTGCGGAATGGGGCCGATCTTCGTTTCCGGGTAGATGGCCTTGACGGCGTGGCGCAAAACCTGGGTACTGATGTCCGTGGCCAGGATGCTGAACAGGAAGCCTGGATTGTGCCGCGCGTACTCGCAGAGCACCATGGACAGGGTGTACGGCTCTTCGCCGGAGGAGCAGCCCGCGCTCCAGACGTTGACCTTGCGGCCCGGGCCCCGGCGGGCGAACAAGTCCGGCAGAACCTTGGCCGCAAGCAGCTCGAAATGTTTCGGTTCGCGGAAAAAATCCGTGGTGTTGGTGGTCACCACATCCACAAGGTTCACCAGCTCATCTTCCATGCCCTGCGGGCTGAAGAGGTATTCGCAGTATTCCTCGTGGGTGGAAAGGCACAGCTCGCGCAGGCGCTTTTGCAGGCGCGCCTCAAGCAGGGTCTTCTTCGAGGCCGGCATTTTGATGCCCAGCTCGGACTTGATGAACTCGCTGAAGCGTTCAAAAATACGGGTGTCCATGCGCGTCAGGCTCGGAGTCTCCGGGTCTTGCGGCAGGGGCCGGGATCGCGCCGGGCGGGTTCGTTGCTTCATGGCGGTGGCGGTTTTCCGGTCAGATGACATTCACGGCGACCACGGAGCGCACCAGCCGGGGCACGTCGAGGATCAGCGCCAGGCTGCCGTCACCCTTGATGGTGGCGCCGGAAATGCCTTCCACGTCGCGGTACACGCGGCCCAGCGACTTGATGACCGTCTGGTGCTCGCCGATGACGTGGTCCACCACGATGCCCACGCGGCGGCCCTCCACCCCGGTGATGACGATCTGCTGAATCTCCGGGGCCTCGCCGTCGATCTCGAACCAGCGGCGCAGGCAGATGTAGGGCACAAGCTCTCCGCGCAGGTTGATGATGCGTTTTCTGCCGCTGGGGTCCACGTCCTGCTGGTGCAGTTCCACGCACTCCTCCACCAGCGACAAGGGAATGACGAAGAAGCCGTCGCCCACCTGGACCTGCAAACCTTCGATGATGGCCAGGGTGAGCGGCAGGCGGATGGTGATGGTGGTGCTTTGCCCCAGCACGCTCTGAATCTCTATGACGCCGCGTAGGGCGTCGATGGCCTGGTGCACCACATCCATGCCCACCCCGCGCCCGGAAATACTGGTGATCTTGGCCGCAGTGGAAAAGCCGGGCAGAAAGATGAGCTTGAGGGCCTCCTTGTCGGAGAGCTCCGTGTCCGGGGCGAGCAGCCCCTTCTCCACGGCCTTTTGGCGGAGGACCTCGGGGTCTATGCCCTTGCCGTCATCGGTGATGCGGATGATGACCTCCGAGCCGGAGTGCTCGGCCTCAAGCAGGATGAGGCCCTGTGGGCGCTTGCCCGCGGTCTTGCGCTCCTCGGGCAGGTCGATGCCGTGGTCGATGCTGTTGCGCAGCAGGTGCACCAGGGGATCGGCCAGACGTTCCAGCACGGTCTTGTCGAGCTCCGTTTCCTCGCCGCGCGTCAGCAGCTCAATGTCCTTGCCGAGTTCGGAGGACAGATCGCGCACCAGCCGGCGGAATTTGCTGAAGGCCGAGCCGATGGGCAGCATGCGTATGCCCAGGGTGCTGTCGCGCAGATCGGCGCTCAGGCGTTCCAGCTGTTCGGCCAGGGACGTAAGCGTGGGGTCCGAGCGCTCGGAGACCACCTGGGAGATCTGTGCCTGCACGATGACCAGCTCGCCCACCAGGTCCACCAGCGTGTCCAGCTTGTCCGCCGCGACGCGCAGGCTGTTGCCGGGATCCTTTGCGCTTTTGCTGGCTGGCGTTTCGCGCTGGGGCGGTGCGGCGGGCGCGGCCTTGGCCGGGGCGGTCGCCGGAGGAGCCGAGGCCGTCGGAATAGCGGGCCCTGCTTGGGGTTCCGGCGCGGCGGCGCTTTGGACCGCGCCCGTGGCCTCAAACGGGGAGATGTCCACGTCCAGGTCGATGTCGGTGAAGAAAAAAAGGTCCTGAATGGCGGACAGTCCGGCGGTGGTGGTCAGCTCCACGTCCCAGGCCAGGTACAAGGTCTGGGGGGCCAAGGCGTCCAGCTCCGGCAGGCCGCTTTCGTCCAACGTCACGGTGCACTCGCCCAGGGCGCGCAGATCGTGGAACAAAAGATCGAGGCTCAGTTCCTTGTCGATCTTGGGGTCGCGGGGGCGGATGCGGATACGGTAGGTCACCGGATCTGCCGTCGGCTCGCTGGCGGAGGCCGGGGCAAGATCGGCCGGGTCCGAGGCCGCTTCCGGAGGAGCGGAAGAGGCGAAATCGGCGGCGGCCTCGGCGGCCGTAGCGGCGGCGTCAGGCGGGCAGGTGCAGGTGAGCGGCTGACCGGACAGCAGCAGGAGCACGGTGGCCTGGATTTGCGCGCCCTTTTCAACGCTGCCGTTGCCGTCCTCGTCAACGCCGTTCAGCAGGCCGAGGATATGGTCGCGCGCGGCGAACGAGGTGCTGATGAGCTCCCTGGTGATCACCAGTTCGCCATTGCGCACCTTGTCGAAAACGCTTTCCAGCGCGTGGGTGAAGTCCGCAATATCATCGAAGCCGAACATGGCTCCAGAGCCCTTGATGGTGTGCAGAGCCCGGAACACTTGGTTCACGAGGCCCATATCCAGCGGGCTGGCTTCTAGCTCAAATAAAGTCGAATCAAGCTCCGCGAGAAGATCAAGGGCTTCTTCACGAAAAATCTCACGACTTTCATCATCGGACATCACGTGAGGCTCCTCACGGCAGACTCATTCCCACCGCTCCATAATCGCACAGGCTGGTGATCGGACAACCCAATTCAGAACAGATGGCCAAACCTGCCGACAACACTGCACATGGGGGCGCATGTCCAGCGATACCCACACTAGCCCCAGACAAAGAAAAAGGCAACGAGGACCGAGCCTTTGTCGGAACCTTTGCTGTATCGGGCGGACGGGCCAGAAGGGTTAGGCAAGGACGTCGAATTTTGCAAACTTCATGATGAAAGACGCGCGGCCCTGGGTCGCAGAGCGCAACACAGTGGAAAAGCCGAACATCTTGCCCAGGGGCGACAACGCCTGGATGAGCTTTTGCCCGCCGCGGTCTTGGATGTTCTCCACCTTGGCCCCCTTGGAGCCAAGCAGGCCCACCACCTCGCCCACAAAGGCGTCTGGAGCGTTCACCTCCACCCACATGATGGGCTCCAGCAGCACGGGGGAGGCCTCGGCAAGCACGCGTTTGAGCGTCATGGCCGCCGCCATGCGGTAGCCCGCCGCGCTGGACTCGCCCTCGCGCCGGGGCATGTCCAGAACGCGCACGCGCACGTCCTGCACAGGGTAGCCGCCCAGCACGCCGCAATTCAGTCCGTCCAGCAGGCCCTCGTTCACGGCGTCGGTAAAGGCCTGCGGCAGGCGCGAGCGGTCCAGCTCGAACTGCACCACCCTGCCCTGGCCGCGCGGCAGGGGCTCGATGCCCAGGCGCACCGCGCCGTGGTGCATGACCTCGCCCAGTTCGCGGTGGAACACCTCCTGGGCCTCGGCCCGGCCCGCAACCGTCTCCTGGCACACCACCTGCGGCTTGCCGGTGCGCGGCTTCAGGCCATGCTCGCGGGCCATGCGCTCCAGCAGCACCTCCAGGTGCAGCTCACCCATGCCGGAAAGCACCACCTGGCCGGTCTCCGCATCGCGCACCACGGTCAGGGTGGGGTCTTCCAGCAGATAGCGCTGGAGCACCTCGTCCAGCTTGTCCGCCTCCTCGGCGTTGCGCGGCTCTATTGCCAACGAAAGGACAGGCTTGTAGCCGGCAATCTGCTCCAGCAGAATGGGATCATCCTTGCGGGCCAGGGTATCGCCCGTACGGCCAAAGCGCATGCCCGCCGCCGCCACAATCTCGCCGGCCATGGCGATCTCTATCTTCTCGCGCCGGTCCGCGTGCAGGCGGAACAACCGGGCCACGCGCTCCTCAACGCCGTGGGTGACGTTGAACACCGTCTCGCCCTCGACCAGGTGCCCGGAATACACACGCAAAAAGGACTGCTTGCGGCCGGCCTCCATGACCACCTTGAACACCAGGGCCGAAAGGGGCGCCTCCGGGTCGGCGGGAAAGCTCTTGGGCAGATGCGTGTCCTGGTCCACGCCGGACTGCTGCGGCACATCCAGCGGCCCCGGCAGATAATCGCACACCGCGTCCATAAGCGGCTGCACGCCGATGTTCTTGAGGGCCGAACCCGCCAGCACGGGCACGAGTTTGAGGGAGATCACAGCGCCCCGGATGGCCGCGTTGATGGTCTCCGGGGCGATGTCCTCGCCGGAAAGATAGGCGTTCATGATGCCCTCGTCCGCATCGGACAAGATTTCCAGCATGGCGTCGCGCCAGGGAGCCATGCGTTCGCGCTCGGGAACCGTGAGGGGCAGGCGCTGGTAGTCCACGCCCCGGCTCTCGGTGTCGAACACCAGGCGCTCCATGCGCACCAGGTCAAACACCCCGGCGAAATCCGCGCCTTGGCCGTCGGGCACCTGCACGGGCAAGACCTTGGCCCCCAGCTTCTCGCGCATGGACTGGAGCACGGCCTCGAAGTCCGCGCCCAGGCGGTCCAGCTTGTTCACCAGGGCCAGCTTGGGCACCCGGTAGGCCTCGCTCTGCCGCCATACGGTCTCGGACTGGGGTTCTACGCCGCTCACGGCGCAAAAGACGCCCACGGCCCCGTCGAGCACGCGCAGGGAACGCTCCACCTCAACGGTGAAGTCCACATGCCCCGGGGTGTCGATGAGGTTCACGGTGTGGCCGCGCCACTGGCAGGAGGTGACGGCCGAGGTGATGGTAATGCCCCGTTCCTGCTCCTCGGGCATGAAATCCATGGTGGCCGTGCCCTCATGGACCTCGCCCAGTCGGTGGATGCGCCCCGCGTAGAACAGGATGCGCTCGGACAAGGTGGTCTTGCCCGCGTCGATGTGCGCGATGATGCCGATGTTGCGGATGGTGTGCAGATACTTGGAGGAAAGGGGCTTTTTACTCACGGTCTGCCGCCTGCGCTGTAAGGCTTGGAGTGTGAAGGAGAATCAGGGCGCTGTGCTGAAACCGCTGCGCTCCTGCTGGAACAAGCCTGGCAGGAGCTCCTGCCAGCGCCACAAGCCCAGGCAGCCCTCGCCCACGCAGATCCGCGCCCTGCCCTGTCCGGCGCGGGCGTCTGGCGCCAAAAGCAACTCGCGGTGCGCGGTGTTGAAGGCCTCCCAGCCGGACTCGCCGGGCCGGACGCGGCTCTTGGAGCCAGGCGCGGCGCCGCCTGCCTCAAAAGGCAACCGGCCGTAGAGCAATTCCACGTCCTGCGGCAGAAACTGATGGGCTTCGTCGCGCCAGAGGCCTGGGGCGCGCGGCGCACGCAGGGGCACAAGCCGCAGGGAAGAGGCGGCCAGCGCCTCTTGCAGAGCCTTCTGGCCAAGGATTCTGCGCAACGCCGGGGTCTCCGGGTACAGAACAACGCCCGGTCCGGGGCTGGCTGCGCATTCCAGAAGCAAGCGCAGCACCAGCACAGGCCCCAGCGCCGCCACCTGCTCCTGCCCGGCCAGTTCGCAGGCCACAAGCAATGGATCGGACACGGCGCTCTTGGACCCAAGGCGCACCGCGAGCACTTGGGGCACGCGGGCGAACAAAGCGGGCAAAAGCGCGGCCAAGAACAGGGCCGGGGCGTCCAGCGTGTCGTCGACAAGAATCACGGCAAAGGGCGCGGGCGCGCGCTCGACCCTGTGGTTCACAAGGTCGAAGCATTGCTCCGTGGCCACGGACCGGGCCTGCACCGGTGGGTTCAAAATGTAATGCCGGGCGATGAGCCCCTTGAGGAGAGCGCGGCGGTTGTCGGCCAGAGCGTTGTACGCCCGGGCGAAACGGCCGTCGGGAACCAGCCGGCTCTCAAGCCAGGCCGGAGGGGTCCAACAATCAGGGGATGGCCAGGGGATGCAGGACTCCATGCCGGTGCGACTCCAGAAGCTGAAAAGACGCTAGAGCCACTTGAGCAGGCGTTTCCAGGTCCACTGCACCCGCTCGCGCTCTTCTTCGGACAAGACCTTCTGGTACTCGAAATAAGAGTACTCCGCCTGCTTACGCACGTAGTCCTTGAACTCCACAACGTCGGCATAGTTCTCAAGAATGAACAAGTAGCGGTGCCAGGCCGCGCCGAACTGGCTGGTGCGCCAGAAGAAGTCGGCGATGAAGATCTCGTGTTCGGCCAGGATCTTGCGGCATTTATAGATGTTCTCCTTGGTCACCTTGGAGAATTCGGACTTGGGGTAGTTCTCTTCCAGGCGATAAAAAAGCTCAAGAGCCTCTTTAACGTTGTCCTGGCGCAAATCGATGGTGCGGAACTGGTTCAGATTGCTCTGCCCCATCTGGAACAAAACATAGGGGATCAACGGGCTGCTGGGGTGCAGGGTCTCGAACTCCCTGTAAGCCTCCAGGGCTTCGGGGAACTTGGCGTCCAGGAAGTAGGCGTCGCCAAGCCCGACTTCGGCCTTAGGCGTCAACGGGCTGAAGGGATAGCGGTCCTTGAGCTTGAGGAAGTTCTCCGCCGCGCGCGAGTAGCGCTTGTCCTTCATGTAATCCATGCCGGACTCGAACAGCTCCTGGGCGGTATCCTCGGGGGGCGGCAAGAAATAATAGTCGATGAGCCCGCAGGACGAGATCAGGGGCAACAACAGCAGAAGAAGAACCGCGATAAGGCGTTTAGGCATGAAGGCTTTCCAGATAGGCGTAAGCCGCAGTGGCGGCGGTGGCGCCGTCGCCGACCGCAGTGGCCACTTGGCGGCAGTTCTTGCTGCGCACATCGCCGGCGGCGAAGAACCCCGGCAGGTTTGTGCGCATCTCACAATCCGTGATGACAAATCCGGCCTTGTCGCGGGAAAGTTCCGCCGGGACAAAGGAGGCGACGGGCTCAAAGCCCACGAAGACGAACACGCCGTCCACCGGCAGTTCGCTCTTTTCCCCGGTCTTGACGTTGGAAAGCGCCACTCCGGTTACACCCTTGAAGGGATCTCCCTTGATCTCATCCACAACGGTGCTGCGCAGCATCTTGATCTTGGGATTTATCTCGCACTTCTTCTCATAGCACTTGCAGCCGCGGAACTCGTCGCGGCGGTGGATGAGGTAGAGCTTTTCGACAAGCCGCGCGAGGTACAGAGATTCCTCCAGGGCGGAGTTGCCGCCGCCGATGACGGCCACGGTCTTGCCCTTGAAGAAGTTGCCATCGCACAAGGCGCAGTAGGAGACGCCGCGTCCAAGGTACTTGTCCTCGCCCGGGGTGCCCACATGCTTGTAGCGCGCGCCGGTGCACAAAACCACCGTCTTGGCCTGCAAGGTCTCGTCTCCCACCTGGATGACGTAGCCGCCGTCCTGCGGGGTGATGCTCTTGACCTCGTCGGAGTGGCGGGCCAGTTCGTAGGCGGAGAGATGCTCCACGAACTTGTCCACCAATTCATAGCCCTTCACGGCCTTGGGAAAGCCGGGGTAGTTCTCGATCTCCTCGGTCATAAGCACCTGTCCGCCGGGAGAAAGCTTCTCCAGAAGCGCGGTGCTCACACCGCTGCGGACAAGATACAATGCGGCAGTGAGCCCGGCAGGCCCACCGCCGATGACGACAGCGTCGTACGTTTTCATTTCATTACGCCTTTTTGGCGATCATATCCTTAATGCTGCTCTTGGAGACTGCGCCGGTGGACTGGTCGACCACCTCGCCGCCCTTGAACAGAATCAGGGTGGGGATAGCGCGGATTCCAAAGCGGCTGGGGCTGGCGGAATTCTCGTCAACATTCATCTTGCAGATCTTGACCTTGCCCTCGAACTCCACGGCCAGTTCGTCGATGATGGGACCCATGGCGCGGCAAGGACCACACCACGGAGCCCAGAAATCAACCAGAACGGGCACCGGGCTCTTGAGAACTTCCTGATCGAAATTGCCGTCAGTCACCTGGATTGCCATATTCTCTCCTTCAGCTCGAAAGTGTCGATAATTGCACCCTGTTGCAGCGTCACAGCCTGAAAAAAAAGGCCATGCCGCATCTTTTAAAACTAGTTCTCCGCGTCAGTTCTGTCAAGCCGCATCCCGGCGCAGCCAGCCGCTGTGCGGGTCCAGTCCCGCGGCACGGCGCGGCCGCGCGGCACGGACTCCACATCCAGCCCGTGGCGGTACCCGGCGCAAAGCGCAAGCTCGCCCGCGTGGGCGATCATGGCCGCATTGTCCGTACACAGCGCCGGGTGCGGCAGAAGCGCAACCAGGCCGTTGGCCTGGGCAATGCGGAACATAGCCGCGCGCACGTGCGAATTGGCCGCCACGCCGCCCGCCACGATCAAGGCCGCCAAGCCGGGCTCCCGGGCCAACGCCCGTTCAACCTTGATGCGCAAAGTCTCGGCCACGGCCCAGTTGAAGGAGGCCGCCACCAGGGCCAGCTCCTGCGGGTGGGGGGCCAAGGCCAGCGCTCCACCGTTTCGCAGGGCCTGGGCATCGGGCATGGCGGCATAGGCCAGGTGCGGGCGCTTGGCCAGATACTCGGCCACAGCGGTTTTGAGTCCGCTGAAGCTGAAGTCCAGATTGTCGTTATGCACATAGGCCTTGGGAAACATCTTCGTGTCCGGCTCATGGCCCTGGCTCAAATCGTCCAGGTAGCGGCCGCCGGGGTACGGCAGGTTGAGCAGCTTGGCCACCTTGTCGAAGGCCTCGCCCGCGGCATCGTCCAGAGTACGCCCCAAGAGCCGGAACTCCGTGGGCGAGTCCAGGCGGTAGATGTGCGTGTGCCCGCCGGAGACCAGCAAGCCGAGGGCCGGAAAGCGCAGTTCGTTCTCCAGGCCGGGGGCCAGCAAGTGCGCATGCAGGTGGTCCACCCCGATGAGCGGCGCGCCGGTGGCCAGGCACAGACCCTTGGCGAAGCTCATGCCGATGAGCAGGCTGCCGAGCAGCCCTGGGCCGCGCGCCACGGCCACGGCCCCGATGTCCTGGGCGGTGAGCCCGGCCTTGCGCAGCAGGTTCTGGAACAGCACCGGCAGCATGCGCTGGTGCTCGCGCGAGGCGATTTCCGGGACGACGCCGCCGAACACCGCGTGGATGTCCGTCTGAGAGGCCAGGCACTCGGCCACGAGCCGACCGTTCTCGACAAGGGCAACGCCGGTCTCGTCGCAGGAGGTCTCGACGCCGAGGACCAACACGGGATCAGGCCTGCTGGGCCTTGCGGTAAATCTCCATCACCTGCTCCACGTCCAGCCGCGAGCCGACGAACAAGGGCACGCGCTGGTGCAAGTTGTCCGGCACGATGTCCAGGATGCGGTTGATGCCGTCGGTGGCCAGCCCGCCCGCCTGCTCCACGATGAAGGCCATGGGCGCGGCCTCGCACATGAGCCGAAGCTTGCCGCTGGGCTTGCCGGGGTCGCGGTTGTCCGACGGGTACATGAAGATGCCGCCGTAGATGAGATTGCGGTGAAAGTCCGACACGAGGGAGCCGATGTAGCGCAGGCTGTACGGCTTCTTGCGCGTCATGCTGGCGGCCTTGAAATGCGCCAGAATGTCCAGGGTGGGCTTGTCCCAGTAGTGGTAATAGCCCTCGTTCACGGAATAGATGTTGCCCTGCTCCGGAATGCGGATGTTCGGGTGCGAAAGCAGGAACTCGCCCACGCTGGGGTCCAGGGTGAAACCGTTGACGCCGTCTCCGGTGGTGAAGACCATCATGGTGGACGAGCCGTAGATGATGTACCCGGCGGCCACCTGTTCCGCGCCCTTTTGCAGGTAGTCGGTGGCGAGAAGACGCGAGTCGCTGGGGCTCTTGCGCCGGTAGATGGAGAAAATGGTGCCGATGCTCACGTTGGCGTCGATGTTCGAGGAGCCGTCCAGGGGATCGAAGATCACGAAGTAGTCGCCCGTGGGCAGGTCGTCGGGGATCTCGATGATGTCGGCGTTTTCCTCGGAAGCCATGGCGCACAGGGCTCCGCAGCGGGACAACCGGTGGATGAGCACATGGTTGGCGAAGTCGTCGAGCTTCTTGACCTCTTCGCCCTGGACATTGATCTCGCCGGTGAAGCCAAGCACGTCCACCAAACCGGCCTTGCTCACCTCGCGGGTGATGATCTTGGCGGAGAGGATGAGCTCGTTGAACAGGCGCGTGAAGCGGCCAGTGGCCATGGGCACCTGCTTCTGGTGCAGCAGCAGATGCTCTGTGACGGTGATTTGCTGGGACATTGGGGGCCCTCCGCGTGGGCGTGCCGCGCAGTGCTGTTTAGGAATTGCCGCCGAACAACGGCAGCGAAAAGCCTTTGTCCTCAAAGGTGGCGTTGGCGCTGGCCGTGGCATAGACAAAAAGGTCGCGGCCAATGAAGCGGGCGAGCCAGGTGTATTGGGTGCCGCCGGCCATGACAGTGCCGTGGATCTTATCTTTCATGAGCTCAAGCCACGGGAGTTTGGTCAGTTCCTCCGCCTCGGCGGGCTTGGTCTCGCCCGAAACCCAAAGTTTTTGGGCGCGCGGATCAATGATCAGCAATTCCTCCGGCTGCGGGCAGAAGGTGAACAGCACGCGCGGGTCGAAGTACACCACGTGCAGGCCCAGAAACTCCGGTCCCTGGTAATTCGGCATGCCGAAGTAGAGCTCCGGGCCAAGCTGGGTGTAGTCCACCACGGTCTTCACCAGGGTCTCGCGCCAGATGGACTCGAACACCAAGGGTTCGCTGAAGCGCTTCACGGGGATGGGCGGTTTGCGCGCCAAAATCTCGCCCTGCGCATCGGCGACGATGACGCCGTCGACCCAGGGGAACCGCGACAGAAGCGCATCCACCCATTCTTCGTTGGGGCGGGAGTCGATGCTGGTGACGTAGCGCGTAAGCGCCATGACCTTGGCATCCACAGGAGAGAACAGCAGCGCCAGCTTCTCCTGGTTGGGGTTGTTCCACTTGTAGCGGTTCACGTCCACGCGGGGCGCGGGATTGATGAAGTCGCGGGTCTCGCGCATGGTGGAACGCACAGTGCTGGCGCTGGCGTCCCAGGTCTCAAAGCCGCAGCCGAACAAACCGGCCAGCAAGACGGCAACGAGCACCGGCAGCAGCGCAAAACGGGCGCGGCGCAGCACGCACCACGGCCGGAAAAAGCAAACGGGCATGGACATCGTTGGTGACCTCGATAGGGTGGCGTCAGGCCTGGATGCGCGACTCGAGGCGGGCGGCCAAGGCTTCCAGGGTGCTCATGAGACGGTTTTTGGCATGCTTGCCGAAGGGGTCCTCGTTCGTCACCGGCGGCGCGGCCGCCTCGCCCTGCGGAGCGGCGGCAAGCCCATCCTCCAGAGTCTTGATGCGTCCGGACAGATCGGCCTTTTCCTTTTCATCCAGGGCGCGGCCCCAAAGCTCGCGGTAAATGCCCAGCGCCCCGCTGAAATCCCCCTGCGAAGCCAAAAGCTCGGCCATGGTGCGGGTGCGGTAGCTGCTGGCGTCCGGGGCGGGCCCGACATACGGCGTGTCGATGCTGTCGCAGGCCAAGCGGGCCAGGCGGTCGGCGTCCTGCTCGGCGCTAAAGGCAGCCGTAGCGTCCATTGCAGAAGGAACGTCCACCGGCGCCGCCATGCGGGTGGCCGCAGGCGGGCTGGAAGCCGTAGGGGCGCGCTCCCCGGCCTGCTCGCGCGCCTTGCGCGCACCGGCCTTCAGCGGCCCGATGAGACGCTCGGTGAGGGAATGCAGACCCTCGATGACCACATCGGTCCATTTGACCGGCTTGCCGGTAAAATGCGAGGCCACAAGCATGAGGAACACCGCGAAATCACGGTCGTGCTCCGCGGTTTGCTGCGCCCAAAGAGACCAGAACGCGGGATAGCGCTCCAGGGGCTTGATCACGCCCTGAAGCTGTTCCTGGGCCTCGTCGATACGTTCCAGGCGGGTAAGCACCTGGATGAGCAACAGCCGGGCCTCCAGGGCTTCCGGGTGACGGTCGAGCCCCTGGCGCAAGGTTTTCTCAGCATCTTCGAACTGCCCAAACTCCACAAAGAGCTTGGCCAGAGGGAAAAAGATGCGCGAACCCGGTTCGAGCGCCAGAACCTCTTGGTACCACTCAATCTTTCTTCTCATCGTCCACGGCCCCCTGGGCTACGTCGATCTTTCCGGAGAAGATATACAACACCTCGTTTTCCTTGATGTAATTCATCCGCTCACGCACGACCTTTTCCTGGTAGGCGCGGTCGGACTTGAGCCTGCGTATCTCATTGCTGAGCTCCAGGCTTTGGGCGTCCACGTCCTGCAGCTGGCTTTCAAGCTTCACCGAACGGTTGCGCATGTTCATATACGCGATGACGCCGTGTTCGCTCCAGATGAGCCGGAACAACAACACCACGTTGACCACAATCAACACGCCAAGCAGGATGCGACGGGCCATGCGTCCTTCTCACTGCAGGCGCGGCGCGGCGTTCCTGCCGGGACGGATCTTGGCCAGCGGTCCGCGCAGTTCCTCAAGAAAATTTGCGGTGGCCGTTTCCACGCGCTCCACATCGTCCTCGTTCAAGGACACGGAATCTATCTTCTGCAAAAAATCCTTGAGCACGCCGAACTCCTCCAGGAGACTTTTGCCAAGCTCGATCTTCTCCAGCTCCGGCTCAAGCTCCAGGATCGTCTCCAGACAGTTGGAGATACGCGCCATGTGGCTGTTGTAGGACCTGCTCATAGTCCGCTCCGAAGGCGTCACATCGTAAAAACGTCGCCGTGTGGTCATTCGGCTTGTAACCAGTTTTTGTAGAAATTGTACAGATAATTCCCGCCGGAAAAAACCGTAAGCGCAAGAGCCAGATAAAGCACCAACGTGCCGAGGGGAACCGGATCGAAACCCAGTATGGGATAATGCACCAAAAGGGGCACCAAGGCCAGGCTTTGGGCAATGGTTTTGAGTTTGCCAAAATGATCGGCCGCGATGACCACGCCCTTGTCCGCCGCAACGCCGCGCATGCCGGTGACGGCGATCTCGCGGCAGACGATGACGACGACGATCCAGGCATCGACCCAGCCCAGCTCCACGAGCATGATCAGCACCGAGCTGATGAGCAGCTTGTCGGCCAGGGGATCGAGAAACTTGCCCAGGTTGGTGATGAGGTTCTGACGCCGGGCGATGTAGCCGTCGGCCATGTCCGTGAGCGAGGCCAGCACGAAGACTCCGGCGGAAACATAGGCCAGAAGCACGGTCTGAAACGTGTGCTCCAGATACAGAAGCACGACGATGACCGGCACCGCCAAAATGCGCGCCAGGGTCAGCATGTTCGCCAGATTCAGGGGCAGGGCCACATCAAACCTCAGTTTATCTGTGCACTGTGGAGGCAGCCTCCAGGCTGGAGCGCGCGGCCTTGGCCACGCGGTCGCCCAGGGCCAGCAGGGCCTGCTTGGCCGGGCAATTCCCCTCCATAAGCACCACCGGGGTGCCCAGGTCGCCCGCCACGACGGTGGTGGGGTCGAGGGGGATGGCGCCGAGGAACTCCAGGCCATACTGCTCGGCCAGATCCTTGCCGCCGCCCTTCTTGAACAGATCGATGGACTTGCCGCAGTGCGGGCAAGCCAAACCGCTCATGTTCTCAACCACGCCAAGGATGTTCGCCTGGGCGTACTGCAAGAAATTTATAGCCTTGCGCACATCGGCCAAAGACAGCTCCTGCGGAGTGGTGACGACCACAGCCAAGGCTTCGGGGATGAGCTTCAGCACCGTCATGGGCTCGTCGCCGGTGCCCGGAGGCGAATCCACCACCAGAAAATCCAGGTCGCCCCATTGCACATCGGAAATGAACTGGCGGATGGCCGAGGTCTTCATGGGCCCGCGCCACAGCACGGCCTGGTCCGGGTCCAGAAGCAACGAATCCATGGACACGACATGCAGGTTGTCGTTGTATCTCTTTGGCTTCACCAGCTTGCCCCGGTCCGTTTCCAGCTGGCCGGTAAGGCCGAGCAGGCGCGGGACGCTGGGACCGTGGATGTCCACGTCCATGAGGCCGACCTTGTAGCCGCTGGCGGCCAGCGCGGCGGCGATGTTGACGGAAATGGAGCTTTTGCCGACTCCGCCCTTGCCGCTCATGACGAACAGCTTGTAGCGGATGCGTTCCAAGGTCATGGTGATGAGTTGGTCCTGCAGGGCGGTCTTGGCGTTGGCGTCACCCGCTGACGAGGGACAGGAGCTTCCGGAACATGAACTCACGATACACTCTCCATTTGCTTGAACTCGCGGTCTTGGCCGCCAAAAAGTAATTATGGCCGATTTTGGCCTGCGTGTAAATCTCGGAAAAGCGGCAGGGAAGTAGAGAAATCAGGGCGCGTCAATCACCAGCCGTGCTTTCCCACCAGGTCGACAAAGGCCACGGGGCAAACCTGGGTTTGGCGCAGTCCGGCAGAAGTCTTTTCCACAAGCACAAGATCCTGGGAGCGCTTCCCGGAACCGACGGGCATGACCAGCCGTCCGCCCTCGGCCAACTGGTCCAAAAGCGGCGGGGGCACTTCCGGCCCGCCAGCCGTGACGATGATGCGGTCAAAGGGCGCGGCGCTGGGCCAGCCCAGGGTCCCATCGTCCTGCTTCACGTGCACGTTGAACAGGCCCAGGGACAAGAGCCGCTCACGCGCGATGGTGCAAAGCTTGGGAATGCGCTCGACCGTGTGCACGTCTGCGCCAAGCTTGGCCAGCACGGCGGCCTGGTAGCCGGAACCGGTGCCGATCTCCAGCACCTTCACGCCGGGAGAGACCTGCAGGAGTTCGCTCATGAGCGCCACAATGTACGGCTGGGAGATGGTCTGCCCTTCGCCGATGGGCAGGGGGTGGTCGCTGTAGGCCTGCCTGGCCATGGCCTCCTCGACGAAGATGTGCCGCGGCAGTTCGCCCATGGCAGCCAGAACGCGCGCGTCCGAGATGCCGCGCGCCGCGAGCTGCTCATTCACCATGCGCTCACGCTGCCGTTTTGGGTCTATCCGCATGCCAGGCCTTCTTTTCCCTTTCAATTTTCAACAGATTGTTTCACGCCGTGCTGACCAGATTTCCGCGAGCAAGTCAACACGGGGAGGTGCGCTCTTGACACAATCGCCCTTTCCCTTAACAATCAGAACGAGATTTGCCTTGTCTGCCCGGAGCACCCTGAAGTTGAGGAGAAGCGCATGTTCAAGATCAAGGAACTCATGACCTCGCCTGTCTACTCCCTGCGTGAGACGGACACCCTCCAGAACGCCCGCGTGCTCATGGAAAAAAAACGCATTCGCCACGTGCCCATAACCACAGCAAACAACGTCTTCCGGGGGCTTATCACCAACCGGGACGTGCTGGCCAACACCATCTCGCATTTGGCCAACATCGACCCGGCCACTCAGGACGAGATCGACGCGGGCATCCCCCTGCAGGAAATCATGCGCACGGATGTGCATACCCTGACCCAGGACCAGACCGTGCGCGAGGCCGCGCACATCCTCTATAACCACAAGTACGGCTGCCTGCCTGTTCTGGACGACGGCAAGCTTGTGGGCATCGTCACCGAGGCGGACTTTCTGCGGCTCACCATTCAGCTTCTGGACGCCATGGACCAGGCCGAAAAGGTCTAACGTTCCCCCCTGGAGCACACGCGCAAGCGAACCTGCACCGGCCGCAAGACCGATGCGGGGTTGCGCATGCTCCGCAAACCCTCTCGCCCAACAGAGCCATGAAACTGCAACCCATGCAAAAGAAAAATTCCGGCAATTTCCTGAAGGCCGTCAAGCTGCACCCCGTGGAGCATAAGCGGCCCGTGCATTTCTTCCGCAACGTGGCGGTGCTGTGCGTCTTCGCCGTGCTGGGCCTGGGCGTGTTCCTGCTGCTGCGCGACGGCGGCGCCCCGGTGCTCTCGCTCTCGCCCCAAACCGGCGCGGCCTCCTACGCAACGGAGTTCAGCCTGGGCATCAAGTCCGCGCGCTCAAGCCTCAAGGACTGCGTCATCACCGCCGCCCAGGATGGCAAGCGCGTCGAGGTGCTGCGCAAGAACTTCCCCGACTCGCCGCTTTCGCACACGGAGGTCTTTCGCCTGCCACGCAGCGCCGGGTTCAAGGAAGGTCCGCTGGAGCTGACCATAAGCGTGCGCAACAACGCCCTGCTCACCTTTCTGGGCCGCGGCAAGTCAAGCTTCGTGCAGAACCTCACCCTCGACTTCAGCCCGCCCAGCCTTTCCGTGAATCCCGGCATCCACAACGTGAACCAGGGTGGCGGCGGCGTGGTGAGCTTCACCGCTTCGAAACCTCTGGAACGCGCGGGCGTGATGGTCGGTGAGCGTTTCTTCCCGGCCTTCCAGCAGCCCAGCGGCAAGTACATCTGCTATTTCGCCATGCCCTACGACATGGCCCCGGAGACCTTCAAGCCCAAGGTCTTCGCCAGCGACAAGGCCGGAAACCAGGCCACCCAGTCCATCTCCGTGCTCGCCATACCCAAGATTTTCAAGTCCGATAAGCTGAACATTCCCGATGAGTTTCTGAACGACAAGATGGGCCAGTACACCGCGCTCTACCCCAACGAGAAGACCGCGCTGGACATTTACAAGCGTGTGAACACGGAGCTGCGCAAACAGAACGAGGCCGAGCTGCTCAAGATCGGGCAGGACACCTCCCCCACTCCCCTGTGGTCCGGACCGTTCCTGCGCCTGCCCGCCTCTGCCGGGCGCGCCAACTTCGGCGACCAGCGCGACTACTTCTACCGGGGCGAAAAGATCGACCACCAGACGCACATGGGCGTGGACCTGGCGAGCATCGCCAACGCCGAGGTGCCCGCCGCCAATTCGGGCCGCATCGTCCTGGCGGAATTCTTCGGCATCTACGGCAAGTGCGTCATCATCGACCACGGCCTGGGCCTGCAAAGCCTCTACTCGCACTTGAACGAAATCAGCGTGGCCAAGGGCGCGGAGGTCAAGAAGGGCCAGATCATCGCCAGGACGGGCGCCACGGGCTTGGCTGGCGGAGACCACCTGCACTTCGGCATGATCATCTCCGGCATCCAGGTGAGCCCGGTGGAATGGTGGGACGAGCATTGGATCAAGGACAACGTCCAGCAACACCTGGGCAAATAGCCTGCGGGCATGGTAAAAAAGAAAAGGCCGGGTTGAAACGCCCGGCCTTTTTATGTTGCGGAAGCCTGCGGTCTAATGCGTGGGCCGCTGGTATTCTTCCTTCACCAACAGGTTGCTCAAGGGCGAGATGTTGTCCCGTCCGCAAA
>Ga0209373_10000679_pt1 | contig 49696 bp, 39 predicted proteins | sample Higcelweek5metaG_FD_187173 | JGI IMG/M metagenome (GOLD analysis project Ga0209373, IMG submission 187173) | Freshwater pond sediment microbial communities from the University of Edinburgh, under environmental carbon perturbations - High... | ecosystem: Environmental > Aquatic > Freshwater >... | reverse complement strand
TTAATAAATTATTCATATGAGTTAAAAGATGAACAACGAACAGCCAGATTGACTTTCGTTTGCAGCGAGGAGTAACGGTGGCTGTTTCAGACGTGAAAAGGATTTGTAAAGGAGTAGGAGTGATTCCTGTTTTTGCAAGAGCGGCAAACGGGACTCGAACCCGCGACCCTCAGCTTGGGAAGCTGATGCTCTACCAACTGAGCTACTGCCGCAAATTATTTTGCTTTTTTCAACTTGCAAATGTAAATCTAATTTCTTAAAATAACAAATCGGAAATCAGGTTTTTTAGCCTCATTTCCGATTTATTATTAATTTTACAACTGATGCATGATCAGCTGTTTGTTTTTATTTTACAATACCTGCAAATCCCATGAATGCCATGGCCAATAAACCGGCAGTAACCAATGATATAGGTGTGCCTTCCATTCCTTTAGGTAATTTAATCAGGCTGAGTTGTTCGCGTATGCCAGCAAAAAGTACGAGCGCAAGGCCGAAACCTAAGGCTGTGGAAATGGCAAATACTACACTTTCGAGCAGGTTGAAATCTTTCTGAATAACCATGATCGCAACGCCCAGAATAGTACAGTTAGTTGTAATTAATGGGAGAAAAACGCCTAAAGCCTGATACAAAGCAGGAGAAACTTTTTTAAGAATAATTTCGACCATTTGCACAAGAGCTGCAATAATAAGAATGAAGGTAATGGTTTGTAGAAATCCGATATTAAAAGGTTCGAGAACTGTTTTCTGAATGATATAAGTAATAATGGTGGCTATCGTCATTACAAATGCCACAGCGCCACTCATCCCTAAAGCAGTATCAATTTTTTTCGAAACACCGAGGAAAGGACAAATTCCTAAAAATTGCGACAGTACAATATTGTTTACAAATACGGCACTTATGAAAATTAAAATATAAGTCATAATTGTTTACGATTTTTTTAAATGATTCCTTAGTGGCTAAGCTTTTTTTAATTTATTCATTATTGCAATCAGGTATCCCAACGCGATAAAAGCTCCCGGAGCAAGTACAAACAAGAGCATACCATATTTATCGGAATAAAGGGTGAATCCGAAAATTTTACCGGTTCCGAGTATCTCGCGGATGGAGCCAAGCATTGTCAATGCCATGGAAAATCCTAAGCCCATTCCTAATCCATCTAGCGACGATTTCAGCACATTGTTTTTTGCGGCAAAAGCTTCGGCGCGTCCCAGTACGATACAGTTAACTACAATCAGAGGAATAAAGATGCCCAGACTGTCGTATAAGGCTGGAACGTAAGCTTGCATGCTCATTTCCACCACACTTACGAAAGTGGCGATTACTACTACATAAGCCGGAATACGTACCTTGTCGGGAATTATATTCTTAAGCAAAGAAATAACTACGTTCGATCCCAGCAGTACAAAAGCTGTGGCGAGTCCCATGCTTAATCCATTCAATGCAGAGGATGTAGTGGCCAAAGTAGGACACATTCCCAAGATAAGGACAAAAGTAGGATTCTCTTTTATAAACCCATTCAGGAATACTTTCAGATTTGAATTATTATTCATTGTTTTTCTCCTTTAATTAGTTTGATGTGTTTAATGTATCTACTTGCTGTACAATTACTTTCTCTTCTGTGTTGGCTTTGAAGGCTTTGTAGGCATTTTGGATGGTAAGAAGGAAAGCGCGTGAACTAATTGTAGCCGCAGTAATGGCGTCAATTTCGCCTCCATCTTTACTTACCGTCAGGTTGGCTGTTCCCCCGTTTTTACCTTTGATGTTTTGGTTTCCTTTGTCGGTTTTAAACCAGTCTACCATCTTGGTGCCCAGTCCCGGTGTTTCTTTTTGTTCGAGCACAGAATAATTGAATATATTTCCTGCTTTATCGAAACCTACCATTACCAGAATACGTCCGCTGAATCCACTGTTGGAAGACGACTCAACAGCTGCTCCTATCAGTTCGTCCTTTGCATTGTAGGCTTTGTAAACGATAAGTGTTTCCTCACCTTCCATCACGATAGGCTCGGCCAAATGGTCAAAATCGGGTGGTAATACTTCCTTTATTGCATTCTGTTGTTTGGCGGTTTTCGAAGCCGCAATAGGTTCTTTTGTAAAAGAATAAACCGAGCCCAATGCCAACGCTGCAAACAGTGTTATGCCCGAAAGCACAATCACCATATTCTTAAAACTTGATTCTAATTTTTTCATTCTATTTTCTGAATTGCAATGTTCTTATTTGCGCTTTTCGCCAAATCGTTTTGGTTTAATATAGGTATTAATCAATGGAGTAAATGCATTCATAATCAATATGGCAAACGAAACTCCTTCTGGATAGGCTCCGAAAACACGAATAAGTACGGTGATAATTCCTATTCCTACGCCGTACACCAGCATCCCGCGGGTATTCATAGGCGAAGTTACATAGTCGGTAGCCATAAATACAGCCCCCAACATAAGTCCGCCGGTAAATAAATGTGCTACAGGCGAGGCGTAAGCTTCGGGGTGTATCCAGTTAAGAATGGCAGTGAAAATAAACACAGTAGCGAGGATGCTTACCGGTATATGCCAGCTTATAATTTTTTTGTAAAGTAAATATGCAAGACCAATAAGAATAGCAATGGCCGATACTTCACCCATCGATCCGCCCATGTTGCCAAGGAATAAATTCAGGGTGTCGGGCAGTTCACCAAAATGACCTTTCATCATGGCCAGTGGAGTAGCTGCTGTTTCGGCATCAAGGTAAGCTGTAGAAAATGGCACAGGACGTGGCCACGAGGTCATTTCCACAGGGAAAGAGATAAGCATAAACACGCGTCCTACCAATGCGGGATTGAAAGGATTGTTTCCGAGTCCGCCAAAAGTCATTTTAGCAATACCTATTGCCACCAATGAGCCTGCAATGATCATCCACACCGGAATGTTTGAGGGCAGATTCAGCGCCAACAGCAAACCTGTTAGTGCTGCCGAACCATCCATTATTGTTGTTTCTCCCTTCAGCAGAAAACGCTGAATAAGATATTCGAAAAGCACGCACGAAACAACCGCGGTGAGGGTAACGATAAGTGCTCCCAGCCCGAAAAAATAAAACCCTACGAGCAGTGCAGGTACCAGTGCAATGATAACACCCGTCATGTTTTTCGAAACCGAATCGCCTCCGTGTATATGTGGAGCGGGTGAAATGATTAATTTATCCATATTAATTATATTCTTCTGAAGTGTGTTATTTTTTTACTGCTCTGCTGCGAATAATGCCGCCTACTGTTGTTTTTCCGTATCTTATATAGTCGAGCAGTGGTCGGTTGGACGGACAGGTGTAACTACAGCTTCCACATTCGATACAATCCATCACACGTTCCTTTTCCATTTCGGGCCACATGTTTCTTTCGCTCTGATTCATCAATAAAAATGGCTCTAATCCCATGGGACATACAGTCACGCATTTGGTACAGCGAATACAGTTCTTCATGGGTTTACGCACCGATTCTTCATTGGGCATAAACAAAATACCGGCGCTACCTTTGGCCATTGGTACATTCAGGTTCATTAGCGAACGACCCATCATTGGTCCTCCTCCTATTATTTTGCCTGTTCCTTCGGGAACTCCTCCGGCCAGTGTTACGACCTCCGAAAGCAATGTGCCGATACGAACCCTGTAGTTTGAAGGTTGTGCTGCCGATTTTCCGGTAACTGTCATTACCCTTTCGAACAAAGGTTTGTTTTTCTGAACGGCTTCGTAAATGGCAAATGTAGTTCCTACATTTTGTACAACGGCTCCTACTTCGATAGGAAGTGCGGCGCTGGGCACCTGACGTCCGATCACTGCATCGATCAATTGTTTTTCGCCTCCCTGAGGGTATTGAACTTTTAATGCTACTACTTCAATTCCTTTGTATTGGGATGCTATTTTACTTAAATGGGCAATGGCATCCGGTTTGTTGTTTTCGATACCAATTACTGCGCGTTTCACATCGAGCACTTTCATTATGATAGTGATACCAACAATTATTTCTTCTCCTTTTTCGAGCATTAACTGATGATCGCAGGTGAGATAAGGTTCGCATTCAACAGCATTGATAATAAGAACATTGGCTTTCTTTCCGGAAGGAGGGGATAGTTTTACATGAGCAGGGAAAGTGGCTCCACCTAATCCTACGATACCGGCATTCTGAATCTTTTTTAGAATTTCTTCTTTGGGTAGCAGGCATTCGCGAATGATTGTCGAGCTACGGTCGATATTTTCCATCCATTCGTCGCCCTCCACATCGATAAATACAGAAGGTCGTTTGTAGCCCGATGCATCGAGTTGAACATCAATTTTGTTTACTTTGCCTGATACCGAAGAATGTACGTTGGCCGAAATAAAACCATTTGCTTTACCAATGAGCTGTCCGGCTTTTACAAGGTCACCCTTTTTCACAATAGCCTCGCTCGGTGCACCTATATAGTGTGCCAGCGGAATGACTACTTGTTGTGGTAAAGTCATTTCAATAATCTTTTTTCCTGCGGAGAATTTATTTTCTTTGGGATGAATTCCTCCGATGCTGAATGTTTTCATATTATATTAGCCCCTGATTTGTGAAGGGGAATTTTAGTTGGTGATGTTATCGTTTTCTGTTTGTTTTTCTCCTTTATGCTTCCACGGCTACTTCCTCAGTTTTTGTCTTGCGGGGCGGAAAATTTAATTCAACGATGGCGTTGGTAGGGCAAACCTCTACACATTTACGGCATAATTTACATTTATCATCTTGAATAAAAGCAAGATTATTGCTGATCGTAATGGCTTCGTGAGGACATACCTTTTCACATTTTGTACAGGCGATACAACTTACATCGCACGATTTTTTTGCGATCGGGCCGCGGTCTTCGTTCCGGCAACTTACGTATATGCGTCTTGATTTTGGTCCTTTTTTGCGAAGTTCGATCAATAGTTTTGGACATGCTTTTACACAAGCGCCGCACGAAGTACATTTATCTTCGTCCACTTCGGGAAGTTTGGTCACGGGATTTACTTTGATGGCATCAAATTCACAGGAAACTTCACAATCGCCCAGACCCAGACAACCGAAAGAACAGCCGGTTTCGCCACTGTACAAGTTATGGGCAATAAAGCAATGTTGTACGCCATCGTACTCGTTCATGCGGGGGCGATGGTCGCAGGTTCCTCCGCAACGAACCACTGCTACTGTAGGCGCTGCGGCTACAACAGTACGTCCGAGTATGTTGGCCACATTTTCCATTGTGGGAGCTCCGCCTACGGGGCAGTTAAGTCCATCCATAGTTTCGGCTTTTACACAAGCTTCGGCAAAAGCCCTGCAGCCCGGAAAACCACAACCGCCACAATTGGCCGAAGGCAATGCTTCTTCTACATCGTTGATGCGTGTATCTTCGAACACATGAAATTTTTGGGCTGTAAAAAACAGAATAATGGACGAAATAGCTCCGACCAAGCCGAGGGTAATAAGTGAGATGAGTATTAAATTCATTGCTTTTGTGGTAATTATATGCTTTTTTAGTTCCAACCTGCAGATTAAAATCAGTTGGTTTCCTCTCTTTCAATCTGGAACTGAAATTTGTTTTTTAGTTTTTTGTTGAATAACGATAGTATTGCGAAATACGGAATCAATACCGCTAATGCCAGCGTCCCCGAAAGGGCTTCATTGTCGGTATACGATCGCAGAATAAAAAGCAGAAGGAGAATTAAAAGAAAGGGAACGACAAATGCGAGTAGCACGGCAAATAATCCCATCGAGCTTTGGCCTGAAAGCAAAACTCTGTCACCTACTTTAAGCGTGTTGTCGGTGCTGACCACATCAATGATTTTTTCATCCATGTCCGAAGCTGTACATGCGCTTTTGGCGTGACAAGTACTGCAAGCCGAAACCTGTATGATTTGTACCTGAACATTGTTGTTGTCGATGTGCGTGATAATTCCCGTATGTTCTATTTTTTGGTTCATTTTGTAATGTGGACATTGCAATTAGGCACAAAAGTACATATTATTTGGTATTACATCAACTTTAGAACTTATAAAAATACTTTAAAAAATGAACAATTTTATATATGATTGATAGTTAGGCCTATAAAAATGTATTTTCCTTGCAATTTTGTTCGATTTTTAAATTATATTGCACAGTATCCGAGATATTGTGTATAAAAAACGGGTTGGAAATGCAAATTGCACCCAACCCGTTATTTTATATAAAGCGATTTTAATAATTATTTCCGTCTTTTTTATTTCCGTCCTTTTTCAGCTCGGCAGGTTTTTGTTCGAGCAGAGGAATGGCTTTTAAATCCCATGTTTCTTCAAATTCCCAATTGGCACGCAAACTTAGTTTTTTGTTGTAATAGTACACTTCTTCGGGATGTCGGCGCGCATGGATGTCGCCAGTATCCCATATGCCGTTTTGGTTGCTGTCGATAAATGCCCGCAGGTAATAGTCGCCCGGTTTGAGATATTCAAAAATAGTTCCTTTGGAGTTTGCCGGTTTTGAGGCTAGCACCACATCTTTGGTATCGAGCACCTGAAAAACAACAAGCGAATCGTGCGTGGCCAGCAACATTTTTATACTTGAGTATTCATCGAGCGATTTGACTTTAAAACTTGCACTCAGTTTATCACTTGTTAAATTGTAAATGCTCTGAAATGCAGCCGAGTCAATTTCAATTTCATATGATTTTTCGGGTTCAAACTTATAATCAATGGCATACACCATTTTTGTTGAGTCGTTTTGTCGCCATTTCACAGGCAAATCCTTGAATGTTGTATCTATTTTTTCCGAAAACTTTATTTTTGATATATCGGCATTGGCCAAAGGTGCATCGAACTGAATGTAAATAGGGTTATAAACGTCGAAAGTACCGTTCGCATTGGTGCTGAAGCCATAATGAACCACTTTTGCCGCCCCTTTGTTTTCTTGTTTTTTTGCGCGGGGATTGGTGCGTGCTTTGCGCATAAAAACATTGATAGTGTCGGTTTGTGGCACTAAATTAAATACCGAATCGGTTTTGTAATAGGTCAACTCCATTTCAAGTGTGTCTTGTTGGAACACAAGCGAGTCGGTAATCCAGTAAGTTAAGGTATCATTTGCAGCACTTTTTTGCAAGCTGTATTTTCCTTCCCATTCGAAATTAAGAGGTTTAATAACAGGCAATTCTTCGTTTTTTGTATTGAAAAATAACTGGAAGTTTTGTGGAACTTTACGCTCGGATTTTACAAAGTACTGCCGTTTTTTATTTTCTTTGAATAATTTCAGGGCAATATTGTCGGGTAAAAAGCGGGTGCCCATATATGTGCGTATACTATCAATGTTTACGGAGTCTTTCCACACTGTATCCTTCATTTCTTCAAATCTGAAAGTAGGTTGCACCAGCGAATCGATAAAAGCCACGCCTTCGCCGGGTTGATGAAAGTAGTCTTTGCTCGCATCGTCGAGGGCAAAAACCTTGTAGGTTCCGGCTTTCACATTGTCGATCACGAATTTCCCGTTTTCGTCGGTTTTCCCGATACGCAGGAAGGGTTTCTGAAAAAATACAGAATCATCATTTTCGCGATAAATACCAACCATTATTTTCGACATTGGATTCAGATTTTCGGCATTGATAACAATGCCCGATATTTTAAGTGTATCTATCTCGTTGCTGGTCGAAAAGGCAAATCTGTAATTTTTAATCGGATTTTTTTCGTTTAAATCCACGATGGCGTTTCCGAAATTGATGGTGTAGGTGGTGCTATCCACCAGATTTTCTTCGAAAGCCACAGTAACAAGTCGACCGTTTCCCTTTACGATGGGCTGTTTGAGTTGTGGTGGCGAAATCAATACATTTTCGCTGGGATTTTCTACCGACACATTTTCGTCGAAGAAAATCTGGACTTCTTTTTTCTTGAAGTTCAGTGCGCCATTGAGTGGATTCGATTTTACTACAGATGGCGGAATTTCGTCTTTCGGCCCTCCGGTGGGTCCCTGCGCTTTGTTGGCACACGAATGAACCAGAAAACCAATGCTGACGATTATGATGGGAATAAGAATTTTTTTCATTATAATTTGTAAAGTTTGAAAATTTTGTTGCTTACGGTAGCTAAATATATTTTGGATTTGGTTGTTTAGAAAGTATTTGATGTCCGAAACGGCAACGAAGACATTTTTTGTCGTCGCAATAATGTTTTTTTAGTTGTAGCAAAGCTTGCGTGTCGAAAGCAGTTTCAGGTTGTAAACCTACTAATTTCCATTTGGTAATGATCGTATTTTTCTCGGCCGGTAAAAGCTCATACAGCTTTAAGGATTTTTCTTTCAGTTCCTGGTTGCCTTTTCGGGTGGCATAGCAAAACAGAAACGGAATTACAGTATTAATTAAAAGCCCATGAATGGCTGTTTTACCTAATTTCTTCGATTTTTTTACACTTTCGTGACCCAAAAGATAATGTATTTTCCAGTATTCCGAAGGTTCGCTCTGAAATAATTTTGTAAGGGCATCTATTTCGGGTGCATCGATGACGCGCGATAATAATTTGCTTGAACTGTGAATGAGCGCTGCCAGTTGTGCTATCCGTAAATGTGGAAAATTATCAGGTCGTAAACGCAGTAATTTCCATTGCTCAACGCTGATTTTTTTCAAATTATATTTTGCCGAAAGAAAATCGTATTCTTTTTTCAGTGCCGATGCGTATTCATCTTGCTTGTCATTCTCCAAAAAACCGGCTTGCCCAAACAGCAAGGCTTCAATTTGAAACTGGTTGCTTTTGTGTTTGGCTATTACCGATAATGGCAGCGACCGCGCCAACATTTCGAAAGCCTGACTGTTGATGCCGAAACCAAAACTACGGGCTAAAATAAAATAAAATGCTTCTTCCCAATGATTGTTGTTGTCCTTCAATATCGCATCGATTGCATTCATCTTTTGTTCGAGCCTTTCGGAGAGTAAAGTTGTAATCCAATCCTGAATGAGTACGTGAACAACTTTTTCCAGCCTGTCGGCGCAGGGAATCCACTTTTGCGCACTGATCAGTTTTTCATAATTCTCCTCTATATATTTCGGATATTTCAGTTCTAACTGAGGAATTTTTTCTCCGTTGCTACGATAAATAACTGTATCAGCTGTTTTTACAACGTGCAGTATGGTGCTGTCATAAGCTTTGTCAGATTGATGATTGTGTTTATTCCAATCGCTGGACTGAACATGGATTTCAATATTTCCGGCCCATATAGTAGCGCCAATCCGTATTTTAGCATTGAAAAAATCGGGTCCGGCATCGGTGTTGGCTTTTCCCACATCAATCACTTCAATTGCTTCGCCGTCGGTGCTGCGAAGTGAATGCGCGTTGAATAATTTCTGTTGCCAAATGTAGTGTAGAATTGATTCTTTCATAACAGCTCACATTTAATAATGGATTTTATAACAATCTGAAATCATAACTCTGACTTTTCCAAAACTCAATGGCTTGTGGCAATACCTCAAGTACGTTGGCGCTTGCTTTTACCGAGTCGTGAAAAACAACAATGGAGCCTTTGTGCAGGTGGTTAGTAACGTTGGCAAACACCTGTTCGGGCGATAGTTTTTTGTCGTAATCGTGTGTGATCACATCCCACATCACTATATTATAATCATCTTTCAAAGCGCTGATTTGTTTTCGGGTGATTCTTCCGTAGGGTGGACGAAACAAATCCGAATGAATATATTCAGCTGCTTTTTGTACGTTCTCAACATAGGCTTCGGTGCTGTAATTGAAACCTTTTATATGATTAAAACTATGATTTCCGGTTCGATGACCGCGTTGAAGCACATCGTTGTAAAGTTCAGGATATTTTTGTACGTTTTCGCCTACACAGAAAAAAGTTGCTTTCCACCCGTATTTATCTAAAATATCGAGTACCGAAGGAGTAACTTCAGGCACCGGCCCATCGTCAAAAGTGAGATAAATCACTTTCTCCGATGGGGTTTTGCGCCAGATTGTATTTCGAAAAAACGGACGTACTATGCGCGGAAGTTGCACATTCATCTATTATAATTCAACATTTTTAGTGTATTTCATATAAACCGGAAGATACTTATCCAGGATATTCTTCTGTTTTTCCTGATCGCAAATACGCAATATCTGATTTAAAACGGCAAGGTTATGTCCAATGCGGTTGTTCACGCTGTTGCGTTGCGCAACTGTAAGTGTGTAATACCACTCCAGGTATTCAACACAATCCTTGGCTACAGCTTCCATAATGGCATCTCCTTTTTGCGATTCACCCAGTTTATAATATGTTTCGGCAAGCATAGTCGAAACATAATCGTGGCGAACTGTATTTCCGGGAATCATTTTCTCTGCAAAATCAAGTGTTTTCAATGCTTTCACAGAGTCTCCCTCGTTGTAAAGAGCGCTCGCCAGTTGCGAGAACATCATACGGTGCGTTCTGCACATGCGCAAAGTGTTTTCGTCGAGATAAACTTTAGGATCCTGAATGTTTCCGTATCTGAATTTGTTGATCATATTGTCGTACATCTCTTTTGTGTTTACGCCCGAACCTGTGCCTTTGGCACCGATTGGAAGAATTTGGTACGCCAGACCTGTAAGTTCAAAATGATCGTTCAAACCAAGATAATAGTCATCGCCCACTGTCACTGCAAAATAAATAGGTCGTTTCCAGTTGTTTGTTTTAAGCATTTCGAGGATCATTATCTCACTTTTTGTAATGCGGCGTTTCAGTTCTACATTGATTTGAGGAACAATTTCGCCGGCACGCTCGGGAGCTAAAGTACCGCTTTTAATTACCTGGTTGGCATCCACAGGTAAAAATAGTTTGCTCGAAGGAATAAACGATTCGCCGTTCATCTTTGTAGCAGGATCATCTGACAACAGAAAATCAAAGGCTGTTTGCATATCAATAGGTTCTTTTACCATATCTTCCACCCACATTACTTCGTTTTTGCCGGTTACATAATCTTTGGCTTTCCACGAGATAGGTAGTGGCGCCGATTCGTAAGCACCGCGTTTCATCTGGTCGATATACCAGTCGGTTTGCAGGTAGCTAAGGTTACAAACGCGCACATCGGTGCGTTGTCCTTCCACTTCCTGGTTGTACCAAAGCGGGAAAGTATCGTTGTCGCCGTTGGAGAAGACAATGGCATTTGGTTTGAGCGAAGCAAGATAATTGCCACCAAAGTCGCGTGCCACATAGCGGTTACTTCTGTCGTGGTCGTCCCAGTTTTCGGTAGCCATAAGGGCCGGAACTCCAAGGGCAAGTATCGTTACCACCGAAGCAGCCACTGCTTTTGGTATGTATTTATCTATTGCTTTTATAATGCCAAGTACGCCTAGGCCAATCCAGATGCTGAAAGCATAAAACGAACCTGCATAAGCATAATCGCGTTCGCGGGGCTGATAAGGCGTTTGGTTCAGATAAATCACAATGGCCAATCCGGTAAGCAGGAACAACAAAGTGGTTACCCAGAAAGCATGTTTTCCTTCTTTGCCATTATAAATAAGGAATAAAATACCGAAAATTCCGAGGATCAAAGGAAGCATAAAGTAAGTGTTTCTTCCTTTGTTTTCGGCCAATTCCGAAGGTAATTTTGTTTGGTCGCCCACAAGGTACTTATCAATAAAGTTGAAGCCGGTGATCCAGTTACCGTGTTCAATTTCACCATTTCCCTGAATGTCGTTTTGGCGTCCGCTGAAGTTCCACATAAAATAGCGCAGATACATGAACCTTACCTGATAATCGAGGAAGAACTGAATGTTTTCGCCAAAAGTTGGTTTTACTTCGGTTTTTTGCTGTCCGCAATAGTCGTAAGTAATGCTTTTTCCTTCCACGTTGCCCCAAACCTTATAAGCTTCAACATGCGATGGAGTGGAACTGTACATACGTGGGAACAGCATATCGAAACGTTCGTCCATTTTGTAGTCCATTTTGTAGCCGGTTACAAAATACTCATCTTTGTCGCTGGCAGCAGTTTTTGGTTTGGGTGCATATTGTGCATCGCCTTTTATTTCTTCAGGAACACACATATTACCTTCTACGCGCAACTTCACAGGCGCATTGTACACCGAGCCGTAGAGCAACGGGCGGTCGCCGTATTGTTCGCGGTTGAGGTAGTATTTCAATGCAAAAACATTGTCGGGCGAGTTCTGATCCATAGGTGGATTGGCTGCCGAACGAATAACGATCACTGTGTAGGTAGAATATCCTATCAGTATTACGGTAATCATTGCAAGGGCAGTGTTGAGCCAGCGGGCATTTATTTTTTCTCTTTTTGCAAAGAAGAAATAAATCATTCCGGCTACAATGATCAATCCAAGTACAATGTGCGATCCGAAGAACGGAATGCCTACCAATGTAAAGGCCACAATAAAAGAAATGGCCATGCGGACGTAATTTTTTTCGTTATAAGTTTCGTGCAGACCCCATGCCAATGCTGCTAATGTAAGCAGGATATAAATGAATAAGCCGGTGTTGAACGAAAATCCGAGCGTGTTTACAAAGAACAGTTCGAACCAGCTGGCTACTTCCACAAAGCCGGGAATAATACCGTAAAGCACTACGCCAAGAATGACTACTGCTGTAGACATGGCCAAAACTACACCTTTTGTCGAAGGTTTATAGTTGCGGAAATAGTAAACCAATACGATGGCGGGAATTGCCAAAAGGTTGAGCAAATGGACGCCAATAGATAAGCCCATCAAATAACCGATAAATATCAACCAACGATCGGAACCAGGACGGTCGGCCACGTTTTCCCATTTCAGTATGGCCCAGAAAACCACCGCTGTAAACAGCGACGAATAGGCATACACTTCGCCTTCGACGGCCGAAAACCAGAAAGTATCGGAAAAAGTGTAAGCCAAAGCGCCCACCATACCCGAACCTAAAATACCGATTACATTGGCAAGTGTATATTCTTCTTCGGTTTTGGCTACTACTTTTCGGGCCAAATGGGTGATGGTCCAGAAAAGGAACAAAATGGTGAAAGCACTTGCCAGGGCCGATAATGTGTTGATCATTAAGGCTACCTGAGTAGGATCGGATGCGAAGAGGGAAAAGAAGCGACCCGTGAGCATAAAAAATGGCGCTCCGGGAGGATGACCCACATCTAATTTAAAAGCGGTTGAAATAAATTCACCACAATCCCAAAAACTGGCAGTTGGCTCCATTGTGATTAAGTAAGTAGTTGCAGCAATGACGAATGCCACCCAACCGAAAATGTTGTTCAGTAATTTGAATTGTTTCATGTAGGAATAAATGTTATTATTATTGGCTTAACCTGTTTTTTTTCGATAAAAAGCGTTCAAAGATACAAAGAAATTTTATGATAAAAGAGAAGTGCTTTTCTTTTTGGTTAATATTAAAAGATTGTATGGTTTTTCATCGGTTCCGGGTGGCAGGAGGCGCAGGCTTAGGCATAGGCACAGGCGAAGGCAAAGCTCAACACTTTCATGTTTTTTCATCTAAAGACTAAAGTTCGGCGCCTAAAGTCAGGAGACTGGCGACCACCTTTGCCTAAGCCTTCGCCTGTATTTTCTAATTGTCACATTTTTTCAATGAATAAAATAAAAAAAAACGAAAGCATCGAAAGTGATAAATTGACACAAATAAAATGAAAAAACAACTAAAAAACAATATTTAAAAACCAATTCAAATCAAGTTTAAAGTTTACACTAAAAACATGAGAAACAAAGCATTAATAATGGAGTGGGAGAGGGGTTTGTTTTGTTGCGGTACTCAAAAAAATAAGTTACATTTGTCTTGAAATAAGATAAACATACCGTATTATGAGCTCAATTTCTTCGTTTGCCGAACTTACCGCCCACCTTCAAAGTGTGCAACAACGCAAGCGCATAGCTGTTGCAAATGCTGTCGACTCGCACACTTTGGATGCCGTTCAGATGGCAGTGGATGCAGGTATTGTTGAAGCTTTTTTAATTGGCGACGTGGCGGCCATCGAATCTCCACACTTGTTCGAAGAGCATGTTTTATCTCCTTACATTCATATTATTGATATTCCTGAAGTAAAAGAAGCCACACTCGAAGCGGTACGCATGGTAAAATCGGGCGAAGCCGATATATTAATGAAAGGGCTTGTCAATACAGATATTATTCTTCGGGCTATTCTCGATAAAGAAAAAGGGCTATTGCCTCACGGAAATGTGATGACCTATAACGCAGCCCTTGAGATTCCCGGTTATCATAAACTTGTTTTCTTTTCCGACCCAGCTGTGATCCCTTCGCCTAACTTGGTGCAACGTACTGCCATGATAAAGTATGCCATTGCTTCAGCACATAAGTTTGGTATCGAAAAACCGAAAGTGGCTTTGATACATGCTACCGAGGTCGCCAATCCAAAAATTCATTACATGCAGGATTATCTTGATATTATGGACGAGTGGAGGAAAGGTGAATTCGGTAATGTTATTATGGATGGACCGCTGGATATTTTTCTGGCGCTCGACAGCGAACGTGGTGGTATTAAAAATGTAGCGACTCCTGTGCTCGGCGATGCCGATATCCTTATTTTTCCGAATTTTGAAAGCGCCAATTGTTTTTACAAAGGTGTTTCGTTGTTTGGTGGTGCCGAAATGGGTGGATTGTTGCAGGGAACCGAGAAACCTGTGGTAATGACTTCGCGCAGCGAAAGCGTTAAATCTAAATTCTACAGCATTTGTATCGCTTGCATACTGGCCTGATGGTGTAAAAAAAGAACTTTCAGAGATTAAATTAACGTCCGAACATTCGGAAAGCTTCGCCAAGGGGTGAACTGTACTTTCCGAACATTCGGACAGTATTTTGGAGACAATTCCCTAAGCTGTTTTATAACATTCTCCTTTTTTTAATCAGGAAAAATCAGGGTGGTTTGTTGTTCTAACTCTGAATTTTTCTTTGTCAGCTTCTTTTCAGTCAGTTTCAGGCGTACATACTCTGGCGAAGTTTCGTTCACATTGAAAGCCGATAATTCGTTACAGGTAATAAAGTACTGTGCTCTTTTCAGCACAATTCCCATTTTTTTTAGGTCCGACGATTTCAGTCGGGCGAAGCGTCGCGAAGCCACTATCAGTTTGGCCGACTTCACACCAATGCCGGGTACGCGAAGAATCAGGCTATATTCGGCTTTGTTTATATCCACCGGAAAATATTCGGGATGCCGTAGCGCCCAGCTTAGTTTCGGGTCAATTTCCAAATCCAGATCAGGATGCTTATCGTCCACAATTTCATCTACTTTAAATTCGTAGAATCGCATCAGCCAATCGGCTTGATACAGGCGGTTTTCGCGTACCAAAGGCGGTTGTTTCAATGCAGGTAGGCGGTTGTCGTAAGCGTTTACGGGTACAAATCCTGAATAATATACCCGTTTCATTGCCGGACGCTGGTACAATGCATCCGAAGTGAACAGTATTTGTTTGTCGGTTTCGTTGGTAGCGCCTATTATCATTTGGGTGCTCTGTCCGGCCGGAACAAAACGTGGAGCATGTCTGTGTTTTTGCCTTTCCTCGTGGCTTTCGAGTACCCCTTGTTGAATGTAAAGCATGGGTTTATAAACGCTTGCATGGTCTTTTTCGGGGGCAAGCATTTTGAGGTTTTCTTCGGTCGGAATTTCAATGTTCACACTCATTCGGTCGGCATAAAGTCCGGCTTCGTGCACGAGCGCTTCGCTGGCTCCGGGAATGCTTTTCATATGAATATATCCATTGAAACGATGCACCGTGCGCAAATCCTTGATGGCACGCACCATGCGCTCCATAGTGTAATCGGGATTGCGCACCACCCCCGAACTCAAAAACAGTCCTTCGATGTAGTTTCGCCGATAAAATTCTATGGTGAGCTCCACAAGTTCGCTTACACTGAAAGTGGCTCGTCGCAAATCGTTGCTGCGCCTGTTGATGCAGTAAGCGCAATCGTAAATGCAGTGGTTGGTAAGCATGATTTTAAGTAGCGATACACAACGCCCATCCTCGGTGAAACTATGGCAAATTCCCCAGCCTGCTGTGCTGCCAATTCCGCCCGCAGTGCTTTTGCGCGTGGTGCCACTGGAAGCACACGAAACGTCGTACTTGGCCGACTCGGCAAGAATTTGTAGTTTTTCGAGGATTTCTTCTTTCATTTAACTTCGAATGTTTGAGTTAGTTTACACGAAATGAAGTAATAATGTATGATGAATTGTAGAATTGAAAATCACTTTTATACCGTACAAAGAAATGAATTTTTAATGAGAAATCAATCAGCATGAAGCTTAAAAAACATGGATTGTTGAAAACTTGAAAATATGTGCTGAAGTTTGTGATAAATGAATTTTTATCCAGATTTTCAAATGATTGTGCTTAAACAACCATAGGTGGAATATCTGGTCTTGTACTGAAGTTGAAAAATATCATTAAAAAAAACCTGTTCTTGTTGATATTTTATTAAATTTGTAGCTTTCATTGGTCAATCCAGATCAACTGAAAAAATCAAATCAATACTAACGATATTATTTTTAATACTATGGCTACAACTGCAAAACTCTACAGCTACAATCTTACATCAGTAAGAACCTATTTGTTTGCAATTATTTTTATTGCCGGAAACTTACTTTTACCACAACTGGCTCATTTTGTACCCAATGGCGGTCCAATGTTGTTACCCATTTATTTTTTTACATTGATAGCGGCTTATAAATATGGTATTCGTGTAGGATTACTTACTGCGCTTTTGTCTCCACTTATCAACAACCTGCTTTTCGGGATGCCTATGATGGCCATGCTGCCTGTTATCCTTGTGAAGTCGACGCTTTTGGCTACAACTGCAAGCTATGCTGCCAACTATTTTGGTAAAATAAGCTTCCTGGGTGTTTTTCTGTCGATTGTTGCCTATCAGGTTGTGGGTGGTGGCATCGAATGGATATTGCTTCAGGATATTAATGCAGCTTTGCAGGATTTCACTTTGGGATTTCCGGGAATGCTCATTCAGTTGTTCGGAGGATATGCCTTGTTGAAAGCAATTGCTAAAGTTTAAAACATAAAAAAAAACAGGCATAATCTTTTGAGATGAATCAAAGAAGTTTTTCAGAAGTAATGGAGCGTTTCAATAATATTGAAATCGATGAACATTTCGATATTGTTGTGGCCATTGCCAATGGTGGGATTGTTCCGGCTGGAATCATTAATCAGCGTTTAAACTGCGATTTTCAAACCATTAAAATCAATTTACGCGATGCTAATCAGCAACCTAAATTTGATGAACCAAAATTATTGAGTCCTATCGATTTTGATTTCAGGAATAAAAAAATACTGTTGGTCGACGATAGAATAAAAACAGGTTCGACAATAAAATTAGCTAAAGAGCTGATGAAAGATGCAGCGCTTATCAAGACTTTTGCGGTGAACGGAAATGCCGATTATGCTCTATTTAATGAAACCTGTTTTCGCTTTCCCTGGATTATTTCTGTATAAAAACAAAATACTTTTTTTTTTGAATTTTCAACTTTTCCAAATTAACTACTATGGACAGACGAAATTTTTTAAAATCACTTGCATTGGCCGGAGCTGCGCTCACAGTAAAGCAGAGCGGTGCAATGACACTTTTGACTCAACATTTTAATGCTGCTCCACTTCCGGCAGCCGGAGCTTACGACCTTGTGGCTGTAATGGGCGGAACGCCTGTGAATATGTTCCGAAAAGGCATAGCTGAAATGGGTGGGATGTCGAGATTCGTAAAAAAAGGATACAAGGTGGTGGTGAAACCGAATATCGGATGGGACAAAAAGCCTGAATTGGCAGCAAATACCAATCCCGAATTGGTGGCCGAAATTATTTCTCAATGTTTTAAAGCAGGAGCGAAAGAAGTTGTCGTTTTTGATCATACATGCGACGACTGGCGAAAATGCTATGCCAATAGCGGTATCGAAGCTGCAGCCAAAGCTGCCGGAGCAAAGGTACTTCCTGCCCACGAAGAATCGTATTACCAAAATGTAAGTTTACCAAAAGGAAAAAGTTTGAAATCTGCGCAAGTGCATAAAGCGATTCTCGACTCGGATGTTTGGATCAATGTGCCAATTTTGAAAAATCATGGAGGTGCCAAAATGTCCATTTCGATGAAAAATCACATGGGGATAGTTTGGGACAGAGGATTTTTCCACAGTCACGATTTACAGCAATGCATTGCCGATGTTTGTACCCTCGAAAAGGCCGCAGTCCTGAACGTTGTGGATGCTTACCGATTGATGAAGGACAATGGCCCCCGTGGAAAATCCGAAGCCGATGTGGTGCTGTCAAAGGGACTTTTTATTTCGCAGGATATAGTGGCTGTGGATACTGCTGCTACAAGTTTCTTTAATCAGGTCAGGAATATGCCGCTCGAAAGTGTTGGGCATTTGGCCAAAGCACAAGCTCTTAAGTTAGGAACTATGAGTATCGATAAATTGAATGTGAAAAGGATAAAAATGTAATTATAAATAGTTACGAGTAAATAGTTACCAGTTACAAGATTGTTTGTCTGAATTTTAATTTTAGAAAACAGATCATTAATTATTTTACTTATCTAATTATCAGAGTCACACTAAATTTTTTGTGATATTTATAATGAATATTCAATGCTATGCTCAGAAAAATTCGCATCTTCGTTTCTTTGTCCTTCTTTACGCTTATTACGCTCTACTTTATCGATTTTTCAGGCTTTATGCCTGACGAATTTCATGTGTTGGAGCATTTGCAACTGATTCCCGCTTTGCTGGGTTTACATTTTGGCGTTCTGATATTTTTATTATTAATTACTTTTTTGTTCGGACGAGTATATTGTTCATCTATATGTCCAATGGGTGTTTATCAGGATATTGTGACTTGGGCAAGAAAGCGATTTGGAAAAAAGAAAAAATTTAAATACAAACGTCCGCTCACTGTCCTACGCTGGTCGGTGGTAGGCATCACCCTCATTGCCTTTTTTACAAGTTTTACTTTTTTAGTAGGTTTGCTCGATCCCTACAGTGCCTTCGGGCGCATGACAGTTCATATGTTTAAACCGGCTTATCTGGCTGGTAACAATCTGCTCGAAAGTATTTTTACTCAGTTCGATAATCATACTTTTTATAAAGTGGGAGTGTATGTTGCCAGTGTGTCGTCGTTGGTAGTTGCATTGCTTACACTTCTCGTCATTGGTTGGCTTGCTGCCGTAAATGGCCGGATTTACTGTAACAGCATTTGCCCTGTGGGCACAGTGCTTGGCTTTTTCAGTCGCTTTTCGTTGTATAAAATTCGCATCAACGAAGATCTTTGTAATTCATGTGGCACTTGTGGACGGAAATGCAAAGCTTCGTGTATCGATACAAAACATCATGAAATCGATTACAGCCGATGCATCAATTGTTTCGATTGTATCGAAGTTTGTTCCAAAAGCGCCCTTAAGTTCTCGTATTCTTTTAAAAAAGCAGAAAAACAGATTCCACCGGTCGATGCTTCGAAGCGCAGGTTTATGATGGCAGTAGGAGTGGCCGGAGTGGCTGCTTCGCAGGTTTTTGCCGATAGTAAATTGCTACAGACAGCAAGAAACAAGGCAAAGCGTCAGACGGCAATAACGCCTCCGGGCTCTCAAAGTACGGATCATTTGCTGTCGAAATGTACAGCCTGTCATCTGTGCGTAAGTAAATGCCCTTCGAATGTGATTCGCCCCGCTTTTAACGAATATGGTTTGAGTGGCTTTATGCAGCCTATGGTGAGCTTCGAAAAAGGTTTTTGTAATTACGATTGTACAATTTGTTCCGATATTTGTCCAACCGGAGCGCTTACTTCGCTCACAATGGAACAAAAACATGTCAACCAAATGGGACAGGTAAAATTTGTTATCGAAAATTGTATCGTTTATACTGATGGCACCAGTTGTGGAGCTTGTTCAGAACATTGCCCTACACAGGCGGTAAGCATGGTTCCTTATAAAGGCAGTTTGACAATTCCGCATACTGAAACCGATATTTGTGTAGGTTGCGGTGGATGCGAGTATGTGTGTCCGGCTGTTCCCCACAAGGCTATCTATGTCGAAGGGATTGATAAACATAACAAAATTCTCTTAGAAAAGGAAGTAAAAGAAGAGGTGATCGTAGATGGTTTTGGCTTTTAAAGCCGTAGACACAGTTATTTTTTAAGATTATATTTTACAACAAACTTGTCTTCGTGCAGTGCTGCAGCAGTGTAATTGGATGATGGTTGCTTTGGTATTTTATTATCTGAAAAATATTGAGTCTTGTATTTAATTTATTAGTTTTCAAATTGTATAAAATCAGAAGCATAATTAAATAAAAAAAATAGCTTTACTGGTTAATTTTTTTTGTATTTTTGCATAATATTTGTCATCAATACAAGCCAAAACACATGATAAGACAAGTATTATTCTATTAAATTATGACTTTCAGACAATTAATCCTTACTTTTTGTTTATTTCTGAGTGCAGAATTGCTGTATGCACAGACGCACACCTTCGAAAAATTATTTTCTGTAGGGATTCATCTCACAAAAACCGAGTATAACGGTGATTTAGGAAATTCAATCTGGAATGTAAATGCTGGTCAAACTGGTTCTTACTGGTTTTATTGGGGTGGTGGCGCGTCTTTTTCTGTCAATCTGAATGCATCCTTTTTCGTAAGTCTCGATGCTAACTACGGAACTTATGGTTTTTTTGAAGATCCTTCAAAACATAAGCCATTTACCTACAAGGATAATAACTTTTTATCCAATAAACTCGATTTTACTACTACAGCACATTACAAATTGAACAATGGATATATATTCAGGGAAGATGCAATTGTAGCTCCGTTTTTGTCGCTTGGTGTGGGTGTTGCAAAGTATTTTTATCACAATCGTGATGAAAAGTATGCAGAGAACTATGATATGCCACATCGTTTGGGCGATCAGCCCAGAGCAGATTTTATTGTGCCATTTGGAGGAGGATTACAGTTTAATATCTCGAAAGATTTTGCTGTGCGCTATCAGTATTTATGGAATTTTACAAGCAGCGATACGCACGATATTATCTCCGACCTAAATGGTCGGAATGATATATTCGGACAGCACATGGCGAGTATTATTTTCTCCTTTGGCAATGTGGAGCGAAAAAAAGTTTTTAAGCCATATCCAACAAGAGGTATTATCAGTTTTTAATTATAGTAAGTTATACGTTGTTGTTTAGCTTCATATTTAAATAGTTGAGTAGTCTCTGTGTGTTAAATAACAAATGTTTTTTATAACTTTTTTTGTATAGTATTACATTTTAATTTTTTTGCTAGATTTGTAGTCAGAAATCCATTTTTTTATACTATATGCTTAGTTCCGCCAATCAACTTATTCTTTTGAGTGCCAAGTTGGAGCCTTCAGTGTTTGAGTTGGAGCAACTTAATGATTTTATTCCACAAATACAGAACTGGGACAGTGCGGTTACTAATATTATTGCACGACAAACCGCTCCACTTTTTTTCAAAAAACTACCACTACTTTCTAATCGGCATTTGATACCTGTCGAAGCGACAAATAAATTACAACAGGCATATTACAAGTCTCTGAGTAGGGGGATGGTGTTGTACAACGCTTTCGAAAAAGTGGCGGAGGCTTTTTGCGCCGCAGATATCCGTGTGGTTGTGTTGAAGGGAATATATCTTTCCGAATGGCTGTACGGTGATATTGCCTTGCGACAATTCAGCGATATGGATTTGCTTGTGAGTAAGGATGATGCGATGCAATGTCTGTCTATTCTTGCGGAGTTGGGTTTCAAACCATCCGATTCGGCAGTAACGGAATTCATTTCTTCGAAATCGGAGATTGTACATTATGCGCCGATGGTGCATAATAATGTGTCGGTCGAAATTCATATTAAGTTACATAGAGAAAGTAAGCATTACAACATTAAAACTGAAGCTCTTCTGAACAATGCTGAGAAATTTTTGTTAAGAAATAAGCCTGTGTATGCATTGGAATTGTATGATTTGCTGATTCACTTATGTGTACATCTCGATAAACATTTCAGAGGTGGGCATGTACAGTTTACGTCATTTAATGATATAGTAAATCTCTTAGAAAAGTACAAAAATGAAATTGATTGGACTTTGTTGGGGCAACGATGTGGTTATCATGAGTGTGAGCAGACGGTTTTCAAATTTCTTGTGCTGATTCATAAATTTTATAATGTAGCCTTGCCCAACGATATACTCATGAAATATGGAGCTCTTTTGTCAGGTGCTGACGAAGATTTGTTTATTGGATACCTCAACGGAGATTTTATTCAGCAATATCATGTAGGTTTGCATTGGCAAAGTATTTGTATGACGAGAGGCTTTGGAAACAAACTACATTATTTACTTGATCTGATATTTCCTCCAAAGAAATTTATGTTGCAAAAATATGGTATTCAGCATTCAGCTCTTTTTTGGTTATGGTACCCTTACAGGTATTATGTTGGATTTAAGGGTTTATTTAAACTTATAGTTGGCAGCGGTGAGAGGTGATCTTCGGTGCTCAAAAGTATTCTTTTTTGTTAATTTATTTGTAATACAAAGCTTGTATTGTATAAATTAAAGTTTTTTTGCAACTTTGTACAAATATTTGATTTGTGTTTATGATCCAAATGGAGTTAATTTTTTAGCTTAAATTCTGTTATGGTCTTGTTTTTGAAGCCTTTTATCCTTGTTGAGAATTGAACCTGAAAATTAAATCTGTTATTTTTTGATTACGTATGCTATGATAACAAAAAGAGAAAAGAAACTATCAACAGTAATGATAGTAACACAGTTGTTAATCACTGTTTTATCATTTTATTTCACAAAGCTTTTTATTTCGGATGATGTTTTTAGTTCTAATGAGTTTGTCATTGTTGCGATTCAAACCATTGTTATTTGGAGTTTCTTATTGTATAAATTCAAACTAGGCATCATTTTCAGAGCCACAGGTTTTGGAAATTTAATACGTGGTTACATTGTAACAATTGGATTAGGTCTTGGTATTTTTTATTCAGAGTTTTTTCTTCTTTCCAAATTGCAGCACACAAGTTTCTTGCCCTATGCCGAATATATTGCTGTATTCGCATTAATTAATTTGATTAGCTTGGTGGTGTTTAAGCTTGTTTTTTACAATTTAATGCGCTATATGCGCCGTAAGGGGCACAATAGTAGAAATGTACTGATATTGGGTAATGAAACGACAATTCCGTTTATTGATAATTTTATCAAGGCCAAAGATTGGGGATATCATCTTGTTGCTATTGTGTCGCATGACGATGTTTTCAAAGGACGCTATAAGAAAGCACATATCGTAAAAAAGCAGGAAACTCTGAAAAAATATGTAACAGTCAATGCCATTGATGATATTTTTTATTGTTTGCCGGTAAATGATAAAAGCTATAACATTGAATTGCTTTTGAAGGAATCCGAAGAAATTGGAGTTACTCTACATATAATGCAACCTTCTCTGAGTCAGAAACAATTTAGGAAATCCTTATCGAATAAACAGTCAAAATATAAATTTGTAACTTATCAAACTATTCCTAAAAGTTATATGTGTCTTAAGTTGAAAGATATGTTTGATTTTTTTTTCAGTTCTTTTATTGTGATCATTCTGTTTCCCTTGTTTGCGCTTATTGCTCTACTTATTAAAGCCAATGATGGTGGTCCCGTATTTTTTAAGCAGGAACGTATTGGGCTCAACGGACGTCGGTTTACCTGTTATAAATTCCGGTCTATGGTAGTAGATGCTGAAGCAATGCTCGAAGGGTTGCAGGATAAAAACGAATCGGATGGACCTACTTTTAAAATAGAAAAAGATCCGCGTATCACCAAAATTGGTTGTATATTACGAAAAACTTCTCTGGATGAATTGCCGCAGTTTCTGAATGTAATAAAAGGAGATATGTCGGTGGTTGGGCCGCGTCCACCCTTGTTGAAAGAAGTAAAACTTTATGAAAGATGCCAACTTCGCAGGCTAAGCATGAAGCCGGGAATTACTTGTATTTGGCAGGTAAAAGGACGCAACAAAGTATCTTTTCAGGAATGGATGCAAATGGACCTTGAATATATTGATAAATGGTCCTTGTGGGAGGATGCAAAACTAATATTGGGTACAGTGGGAGTTATATTTAAAATGAGTGGAAGATAATGTGTTTTTCCATTCGTTTCGTCTGATCTAAATAAAAAAACAGTAGCGGAAAGCTCTTTTTAACCAAAGGGCTTTCCGCTTCATCGTCTATGTTGTTACATTAGAATTTGTATTCCACACCAATACCAAATATCTCGATTCTTGGATACGCAGAAAACTACAGGGCTATCGACTAAAGCAGTGTAAGCGAACAATCACGCTATAACAATTTTTGAAAAGCAGCGGGGTTGATATTTGGCAAAGCTGGATATTGGCATTGTCAGGCAAGGGTCATTGGCGCAAATCGGATTGCCCGTAAATGCACCAAGCACCAAGTGGTTTGACGAAGTAGATTTATATAACCTCACATTAAATTACGAGACATTAAACAATTAAAAGAAACTGCCGTGTGCGAGAGCATGCACGGTGGTGTGAGAGGGCAGGGGAGTAATCCCCATACCTACTCGATTATGCCTATTTCACATATCACAAATGTCAGTTAGTTTTGCTTTGATGTTAATCAACAATGTCGTTAAACATATTGCATTTGTCCTTATATAACAGAAATTGATTTAACTTCCGTTGTAAAAAACTTAGTTAAAAAGATATGATGCGATATTTGTTAAAATAATTAATTCTACTTCTATGTTGTAATCCAAATTACAACATAGAAGTAGAATTATAAAGTTTAATAAATAGTATTCTAAGGGTAAAGATTAAAAAACACCTACCCAATAATTGTAAGCAGAGGATAACACATCGGCGTATTCATCAACGGCTTTAATGCAGTATAAATCTTGGGGAACAAGCTCGCCAATTTGCTGCAAAGTGGTTATTTCGTTCTGAATTTCAGTTAGTCTTCGGTAGTCGGGAAAAAGTGTTTTAACCGTAGTCAGGTATTGTGAAATAGCATCAATCAACATTGGCGACATTTTTTCGCAAAACTTTATTTTGAGGGCGTATATCTGTTTTTCGGCGGCATTAGATCTTGCAATTTCAGCATCACTACATATTCCTGAACAGAGTTGTTTTTCTAAAGGATGTATTTTTTCGTTCAGTTTGCGTGTTTCGATGGTATCTTGTGTTTCTACATTTTTGAACAAACGAGAAACTTTCTCCATAGCGAATGTAATCCGTTCACCAATCGCTTTTTCTTCTTTGACCAACTCAAACAATCTGGCACTTTTTTCTGTTTTTTTTATGGCTGCCTGTGGATTTTGTTTTGCTTTTTGCATTTGTTGACTGGCATAATTTTGAGCCCATTTTTCTTGCTCTTCATCGCTCATTTCTCCCACTTTTTCCAAATCTTGCATCGAAACTCCATATTGCTCACTAACTACTTTCTCTGCCGCTTTTCTGCCTTGTTCTTCGTTGCCGTCTGATTTTTGAAGTTTCTGTACATCGTTTTCGCTCAATCCCGATTGGCCAATGGCATTTGATACTATTTTATTTTTGTTTTTTTCCATATCAGCCTGAGCTTTGGACTGGATGCGATCGATTACTTCTTTTAAATCGGATTTTACTTGATAAATTTTATCTGTAAAACGATTTACTACTGATGTGTCGGCAGCACAAGCTACAGTGGGTATTGCCGGCAGTCGGCTTAAAAATGATTCCGGGGTAGATTGTGCCTTTGTTGATAGATAGCAAACGAATACGATTACTGTTAAAATGTACGATTGTTTCTTTTTCATTTTACATATTTTTTAGAGATTATAAAATTCAATTAATTATGAATGAATAAAATAGTATAGTAACGAATGGGTTAAATGTTCTCTCGTTCAGTTTCCATAAAGGGTTTGTCGTCGTATAAATATAATAATTCATCTAAGTAAGATAGTAAAAACCCAAAACTCAACCCGTATTTTGTTTGGTATGTGTAGGGGGTGTACATCATTTTTCTCAGTTCGTCTGATAATTGATCAGCTTTGGTAAATGTATCGATGTTATCATTTATAAAATGTAGATAATTCATAAAATACTCTCTGCGAACCGTAGCCATTGCTTTGCATTTTTCGGTTTTTTCAAGCTGTATTTTTTTTACAATCTGATTTGTACTTTTGCCCTGTTTTTCTGTGTCTTTTTTTTGTTGTTCGAGTGCTTCGTTTATTTCAATATACTTAAGTTCAACAGCGCCCTTTTTATCAGCATATTCAGAAATCATACTCCTCAATACCGACTGTGTATTCTCCTCAATAGCCCTAATTTCCTCCAACAATTTTTTTATTTTTTCTGAATTTGCTATTTCAAACATATCCGTTCGGGGTTTGGCGGCAGTTTCAGCTTCGGCAATTACTTGTTCCTCATTGACTTTGAGTGTTTCCACTTTGTTCTTAATATCCAGTAGTATATCGTTCCATTTCATTATTTTTTCATCACTTTCATTACAAATATTATCGGGTAAAGGAGGTATCTCGGACAGATATTTCAGCACCGGATGCTGTGAAAGCGCAACCACGTTTGAGATCAACAGAAGTAGGAACAGGGTATAAAATCTTGGATATTTCATTTTTTCGGATTTGTGAAGTTTTACGTAAATACATTTTAGGGTTTAATACTACCAAATTTTGGGGTGTAAGGTGGCATAAATAACGATAGATAACCCTCACAGGTCATAAGTAAATATTTTGTATTTGTTATGGCAGCACAAGAAACGTTCTGCATTATGGATGCTAATAATATTGTGTCGGCACGTTTTGTTTTGATAGCAAATTGTTCGATTGCTCCTTTGTACTCTAAAATATGTTTCGTCAGCAATGCCGCTTTTCTTTGATTATATTTGGCTTGATTGTCATACAGCTCTTTATCAATCCGATTCTCTTCCTGACTTATATCTCGGTATGTTTCTGAAGATTTTTGTCTTATGCTGTGTAATTCATTCGACAAAACATTACGTTTCTCACCCTCTTCTAAAGACAATGCTCCAATTTTTTCATAAATAAGTGCAGCTTTTTCTCCCTGATATCTATCGTGCAATTTATATAAGTCATCGCAAAGTTCTTCAAACTCAAACATTTCTTTCTGGCTTGATTTTTCTAATGAGCACATTGGATGCTTATATGATTTTTCGAGGCTATCAAGATAATTCATCACTGATTTTAGTTGCTGCCGATATTGTTCAATTTCAGTTTCTGATACACCAATTATTTGATCCGGAATTTTAGGGAGTTTATTTAATAAAAATGCTTGTTCATAAATCTGCGATGATGTGTTTACCGAAACAGACACAGAAGCCAATAGTATGACCGTTCTTAATATAAATGTTGCTTTTTGCATAAATTTAAGTGCGTTTTTTACTTTTTGGGCATCATAATCAATTTTGCATTTACTTTGGTTTCGGACTCTTCATAATCCTTTTTAATATGAATACCCGAAACATTGATTTCATAAACGCCTTGCGGATCAAGTAAATACTCTTCAAGTGCTTTGCTGTTTGATATTGACATTGGAATAATGATTTCTCCGTTTTCAGAATTATTCACTTTCACATTTGAGTCAAACACTCCGAAAGCCAAACCGTATTTTGGGTTAAGCTGTTCGTCAAAAGGCTCAAATTCTCCGCAGGGATAGTTCCTTTGTTCTCCTTTAGAACTGCCGGTTGTTCTGTATTTGCCTGTTTGAAAGAGTCCGCGCGCATTTGAGCCGGATTTAATCAATAAACAATATTTGGGAACTAAGTTGCTTATTGTCATATTGTTTGTTTCTATTCCGCGTTCGAGCACTATGCTAACGGAAATATCAAAACCGTTGCTTTGCCCCTTGATAGTTTCGGAACGAGACAGTTCTAATTTATCATCGCACAAAGCATAAGTATTTCCGCTTGCTTCCGATTTGATAAATGTAGGTTCGCCACCGGCATTTTTCATAGTTACACCGTATACAATGTCAAATTTGTCGGTTTCATTCAAAGCTCTTGCAAATGTTTCTTTGCTTTTGTTGATAAACTCAATCCTTTCAGGCATTATCGTAAAATCTAAAGAGGAAACTGCTACTGACTGAAAAACTGATTTTGACTTTTCGGGATGATTAACGGTTGGATTACCGGTTTTTGTAATAGCGTTAATCTCAATTTCTCCCACCAATTCTGTTATTTTCTTTTTTACTTTTACAGGAATGTAGATATCTTCAATTCTAATAATTTTTTCGCTCGGAGCAACGGTTTTAGCAAAACAGTGAATACAATACTCAGTTCTTTTATCGGGAGTTTTATGGGTAAATTTCACCATTCCATATTGATCGGTTTTTAACTCCTCGGTATCAAGTGTGCCTTCTTCTGTTCTAACGTATACATTTGCGTCTTCAACAGGTTCGCCATTAGCGTCTTTTACCTGAAACATAAGTATTATTTCTTGTTCTGCCTCAGTTTTTATACTTTTCTCTTTGTTGAGATAGACCAACTCAGGGCAAATTGCTTTTCGTTTGTCTTCCTTCCTGATTTTTTTCTCAAAATCAGTGATAATGTCAATCATCGGTCGTGAACCGTTACCTCCTCCAATTGACAATGCCGCCGTCATTCCTGCAAATTTGGCTTCTTCCGGTTTTTCAAAAACTGAAGTCCCTTTTGCTACTAAACGACGCGTGTTTGCCGTGACTAAACTGACTGTAATACTGTATCTGCCGGTTTCGGTTTTCTTCAATTCGCCCCAAATCATATAATCGGTAGCCGAATATGGTCCTTGACTTGGACCTATCAATACTTGTTCGGTAGCTGATTGCAGGATGCGCATCGGTTGAAACTCAAGCGAAAAAAATTCGTTGGTGGCTTTGGAGTTCAGCAATAATTGCTGTACGCATCCGTCGCTCGCCATAAATAATTCAGAAGCAGGATTAGTAACACAAACAGCAATATCATAGACGTAAATCATTCTTTTACAGTCGCTGGCAAAAGTGCAGGATGTAAAAAAAAGATAAAACAATACCGCTATAAAGACAACTTTCCGAATGATTTCCGTTTTCATGCGTTTATAACTTATTTTTAATTGTCACATGAAACTTGCACATAAACATCTCCTTGCGTGTCTGTATTTATTTGTCGTGCTCGTTTCATAAGTCATATTTTTTTGCAAAAGGAAACTGATACTGGCTGTAACTATGATTAGCAGCAACCAGTATTTTCATTTTAAACGAGTTGAAAGGAGCTATAATTTTATAAATTAGCTTCACTGATATGTCGGCACTGCACGGAATAGCCTTAAAACTTCGTTTTGGCTCTGCCCTCACAGCTTGACAAATTCTACCCTACGGTTCTTAGCTTTGTTTTCGCTTGAAATGTTTGATACAATAGGTTGAGTTTCACCTTTACCATCGGTTTGGATACGGCTACCGTCAATGCTGAATTGTGAAACAAGTGCATTTTTTACCGATGCGGCGCGGCGTTTGGACAAATCAAGGTTCACAGCGTCGTTACCATCACTGTCGGTATGACCAATGATTTTAATATTCACGGTCGGGTTTTCTTTCAGCACCTTTGCAATATCGCTGATGGTACCGTACGATTCGGGTTTTACTACATCTTTGTTTACATCGAAATAAATGCCGTAACTGACCAATTTTCCTTCGGTAATCAGTTTACTGCGTGTGTCGGGTGCAGCGGTGGTAACTTTGATGTTCGAAACATAAGGTGTACTATGTGTACTCCATCCACTGAAACGCAATCGGTTAAATTTTGTTCCCGCATGAATATTTGTTGGCATGTCGAAAGCTTTGGCTCCTTGATGATAGATACGCAACCTGCGGTTTTGTACCCAAACAATCACGTGGTTGACTTGATTTAGAACAACCGGATTAGTAGTTGATTCTCCTTCAATCCAGCCTCCCACATCCATGCTGTTATTATATCCTTTGGTGTACCAGCGCCCTTCTTCGAATGATATATGTACACCCTTCGTGCCCGGGTAAAGGTCATCGGTTAATTCAGTATTTCCTGGGTCTTCATAAAAAGTCAGCGAATAGCCGTTGGCAAAATCCCCATCGGGGATAATATCAAATTCCATGATGAAGTTTTCGGGGAAAAGGATTTGTTTGGTATAGCAATATACAGCATCCTCCTTATTCATATGAAACCAATTTCCAGAAGCTATATTGACGGTTTTTACTTCGCCACCACCGTTGGTGGTCCATAATGCAGGAAAGTCACCAATGGCATCCTGCGAAAAGTCTTCGAAGTAAAGTACTTTATCACCCGGAATAAAATCATATTTGGTGTACGATTCCATTTTTGTTTTATTGGTTTTCGCACCGTTAGTTTCTTCGTCACTCTCTTCGGTTGTTTGGTTTGTGTCGGTGGTGGTAGTTTGTTTTTTTACTTTTTTGCCCGACTTTTTTATAGCGTCTTCAGTTTTGTCTAATCCTTTGTCTACTGCTTCATCGGTTTTTTCTTCTATACGTTGTTCAATTTTTTCTTTTACACGGTTTCGGGTACGTTCAAGTAATGATTGAGCTTCGATTTTAATATTTGTCAATAAGTACAGACAAATTAAAAATATAGTTTTTTTCATGTTGATATGATTATTGAAGTTAGAACGTTTTTCTATCAACAACAAAATTATGGATGGTAGTTGAGAATTGATTGTAAAAAAACGACAAATTATAATCGTCCTTCGATTCGGCCGGAAAACATTTTAATAATGTTGAGGTTACGGTTAAAAAAATAACCGGGAGTTTCTCCAATAATTGACTGAAAATCCTTTATCAAATGTGCCTGATCAAAGTAATGACCATCAAAAATTAAATCCTGATAATCAACGGCTTTTTCAAGATTTATTTTCGTCCAGAGATAATCAACACGTACAATTCTCATCAACATTTTGGGTGTTACACCGGTACGTTTGATAAAGTTACGCTCTAAAGTACGTTGGCAAATAGGACAATCAATAATAATGTCTTTTAATAGATTTTTGGTGCTATTATTAATTATTTTGTCATAAAGTTTATCAATAGCATCGGGTATATATTCCGTTTTTTGAATGGAATTAATAAAATTTGTAAAATAATTTATTCTTTCCTTTATATCATTCATTTTAGATAAAGCAACCCAAAGCGGATAGAAAATATTTTCGGATAAAGCAATGCCATGTTTTGGAACAGGGGATAGATTGACGTCAAAAATACGAGAAAAAACGGTAGGCTTGCAAACGACTATAAATGTATCCAGCTCGCCGTAAAGATTTAGTGAGAGGGATTTTGAAAGGATGGGCGTTGCAAAAAAAGGTTCGAGTTGGATCTCATTATCTTCCAAAATGAAAGGGGTGTCCCTGAAATGAAACATAATGGAAATATCCGGGCGAGGAACAAATTTTTCAGCTATAAATGATTCATTAAGCCTAAACAATTCAAATTGTCGGATGAGCCATTTGTTGTTTATATTGTTTTCAAAAAAATCAACATTAAACATAAGCAACTATATTGTCGTCTGTCTGTGTTTTTATCGAAATACTTTTGGTGCATTTTACCGTTTGCTCAACTTGTATTTTTCCGCAATTGCACTTTTCTCTTCGTCGTTCAACGAAGCCATATAACCTTTCCATCCCGGACACCAGTTGATGTGCCAACGCCAAAATCTTCCGGCAAATGATTTTGGATTTGCGTCATACTTTGCCCGCATTTTGCAGTTCGCGCAATTTTCTTTTGTTTCCATAATACGATTGTTTCTTAAATGATTATTCTTGCTGTTTTAAGATCAAATTCTGTCGTGATTTTAATATTTTCGCGATTTCCTTCGACGAGTTTTAAGTGATATCCGGCACTTTCAACCCAATCTTAATAAACTGTTTCGGAACATCGGAATTCATCCTGAGCCCTTTGCCGCCCGCCACTATTACGCTGTAATTTGCGGCTATACTCTATTTTCTGAAAAATTTATAACAACAAAGATACAGCATTTCATCTTAAAAAACAATCGGTTATAGATGTTGAAAAACTTATTTTTATATTTAATGGTTCGTTATAATGTATTCTCTATTGATACTAGCGGTCAGTTAAAAAAATATTGCAAGTTTGGGTGAGAATGAATATTGCCATAAGACATTTGACTCAAACTCAAGCGTGAGTAATAATCATCCAAGTTTGATTAACAATCATTCAAGTTTGATTGCCAATTTGACACATTGATTAATAGCTGGTATTAGAATTTGTATTCGACACCAATACCAAATACTTTATTGGTACGATCGTAAGTATCGCTTCCGGCAACACCAGTTCCATTATAGTTGGCTGATGCTTTTGTCCATGGCGAATAATTGGTAAAGAAATACGCCAGGTTCAGTCTTAGGTCAGAAGTGATATTAACAGCTCCACCAAAACCTACTGAATATGAGTTCAAGCTGAAGCTCATATCGCTTTGGTATGCATCGGTAACGCCTGTACGTGTAATTTGTGCACCGGCACTTACCAAAAATATTTTATTGATAATGTATTCCGAACCTAACAGGTATTCGTTGATACCACCATTTATATAATTCTGTTTGTCGTTGGCCATGCTGGCGTCCGAGTCGAAGAAGTGGTGATAGCCGGCAGATACATTCCAACTTTTAGTTATTTGATAATCGCCACCCACCGAAAGGAATGCAGGGATATCGTGTGGAGTGTTTACGCCATCTTTGTATAAACCGGTATCGTCTATTGTTGTTTTGTTCTGAACATTTAGTGCGCTTTTAAATTCATATTTGGCAGCGAGGTTCAGTTTGTCGAATTTATAGTTGATGCTTAATATTGGAGTTACACCCCAGCCCGATTGTGTAGATTCCAACTGTTTATCGGCAGTAGCTGCAGCAGTTGCTGACATAGCAGTGGCTTTCCCTGTGAAAACAGGAGCTGCAGCAGATAATGTGCCCTGAGCTGTTTGAATATTGATGGCTCCGATTTGAGCCGGGGTTAGACCAGCAGCTCCTAACAGGCCTTGAATCTGCGCTACTTGAGCGGCAGATAATCCAGCCGAAGTACCGTTTGTCAACGATACTGTTCCACCTCCGCTTGCAACAATTTGCTGTAAACCGGTAGCATACGAATTTGCTCCTGCTGCCCAACCATTCAATGTAGTGGCTGCATCGGTAAAGAATTTTGATGCTGAAACCAAGGCAGAGCCATTATAAGAAGCTCCAAATGCAGGTTGATTTGGATTGATTTGAATGTTTTTTAAATGTCCTTTGTAGCCGTTGTTCACAATATTTAAACGCAGACCTACTGCAGCCGACAAAGCATCGTTAATTTTGTAAGTTCCGTTCAGTTGTACTCCGAAAATGTACTGACGACCTTCCATGTATTGATCAACAGAATAAGTTGTTGTATTGATTCCGTTGGCTTTGAGCGAAAGCGGAATCATAGAGGCAGGTGCTTCGAACGATGGCAACCCATTGTTGAATACCGCTTTTCCACCACCACCAGTTACTGCAAATGCTGCGGATATGGCATAACGGTCTTTTTTGTAAGCCAACTGAAAGCTTGGGATAAGTGGCGCCGAAGCTTCGCCTGTGAATACTTTAGTTGCATTTCCATTGTTGTTGGCTGCAAAGGGAGCAAAAGTAGAAGTAATCGTACGTGTTTGGTAAGCACTCTGATTATTCAGTGAGAAATGAAGTCCATCGGTAAGGAAAATCAAACCTGCCGGATTGGCATATACGCCATCTATGCCGGTGGTGGCATCAAGTGCCGGATTGCGAAGGAAATGAACGCTCTGATTGGTGTTGGTCAATAATCCTCCAGCAAAAACGCTGGTACCTACAAAGGCTAACAATGAAAATAAAATTACTTTCTTCATAAATAGTGTGTTTAATTGAATTAATTTCCGGTATTGTTTTTCTAAATTAAATATTCGTTAATCTTTTACCGAATCTAGCCCACAAAAGTACACAATATTTTGATATATGTGCAAACATGTTCCAATAACTGCACATTTTGTTATTAAGTATGCAGTAATAAATGCAATAAAAACTAAAAAAATAAAAACAGAATGGGTTGTGAGGGTTGTTTTGCGATCAGAACAGGTAACAATTAAAGTTGTATCATTCTTAAATAAAAACAAACAAATATAGAGCTTTTCTTTTTAAATCTCTTTTTAAACTATTCCAGCTTTTTTGTTGATTGCAGACTTGTTGGATTTCAAATTCAAAGCTGCAATTTTGATTTTAGAGCCAATTTCTTTTATTACGTTGTTTAATATATAGCATGCTGGATCTATTTGTCTTTATTCTTTATTCTGTTGCATTGAATTATAGCCAGACGTTCGTCGGCGGTTTTGCAGGCAAAGATATACACATCGCCACCTTCCCTGATGCCTGTTTTTTGTCGGAAGGCTTCTACGCTTTGAGGGTAGTTGCGCGCACTGATGTTGGCTTTAGGAACTGCGCTTTTAAGCGCTTTTATATCAGCTTTCGAAGTGCCGAAGACATTGTTTACATTGAATATTCGCCCCGGAAAATCAGGTAGCAATGTGTCGGATGTATATAAATGGGTATTTGTATGTAATTTTTTGAGGCTGTATTCATTACCAATGGTTTTAAAAGCGCCGGCTTTAAGTACAGATGCATTGGGTTCGTAAAGGTATTGAAGTATCTCGGTGGCCAATAGAGCTATGGACTGACTTTCATCATCGGGTTTGAAGCTGAAAACCTGTTGCTCTTGCCCTGTCATATTAATTGTCTGAATAAGGGAGGCGTTACTCATAGCAGTATCGATGATAAGTAGTATTTCCTTACATTCGTTGTCGACCGAAATAATATGAATTTCGTTGATGGTTTCAAGTTCGCTCATCAATTGCGTCAAATCAAGCATTGGCGACAGCTTGATAAGTACCCTTTTCGCTTTTGCTTTCAGCAATGGATAGATGTGACCAATATCGGGTTCGCAGTCCGAGAGCCGAAATACCTTTTTACCGGTATTGCTGCGTCGGGCAGGGTCGATAAATACAACATCGACGGGAGTCATCGTTTTCAGGTATGCTTCGGCATCGCTGTTGACTACTTGTACCTGCTTCAAATCCAACGCTTCAAAATTATGAATGGCCAGGCTGCAAAGTTCGTTGTTTCGTTCCACATACACGGCATGCTTGAAATTTCGGGCGATAAAACTGCAATCGACACCAAAACCGCCCGTAAGATCCACGAAAGTTTCACCTTTGCAGTGCGCAGCTTTGTAAAGTGCAGTGGATTCGGACGACGATTGTTCGAGCGAAAGCTGTACCGGGTATAAAATGTGAGGACAATTGTAAAATGTAGGAACTTTCAGTTTTATTTTCTGTCGTCCATTGATCTGCCGTATTGCTAATTTATAATCAATTTCGTCGGAACTGCGTGCCGCTAAACTGATAGCAAAAATATCATCTTTTTCGTGGGTACAAATAAATTCCTGAGTCGCCTGATTCATTGTTGAGGGATTTTTTTTCTTCAAAAGTACAAATTTTTTTATACTTTATGGATGTTTGAGTTGCAGACCTTAAGCTGAAAGTTTATTGGACTGCAGCTTGCTAAAAAAAACAGAGAGAGGGTGGGGGAGATAAAACAAAACCGTGCAGACTTTTATTGTTGCACGGTTTTGTTATGTGGTTGTTTGTTGATCAATACATTAATACTACTCTGAATTTCATGCTTTCGGGATTGTCTACGTTATAAAAATCGGAATTTGTAACATAAATATCCAATCCTCCTTTGCTAAAACTGTAATCTACTGTTTGTGTCCAAAGGTTTCCTAGTGCATTTTCGTAGTGGCGTACATAAGGCAATGTTTGCTGCGAGTTACCAAGCACTGTATATGTAACTACAGTACCTGAATTGTACACCAAAGGAGTAATTTCGGGCATATCGAAATGACATGAAAAGAATCCGTTTAGTTTGTCAGCGTCCAGGTTATAAACCCAGTCGTTTTGTGTAACAGCCAGATCGATAATTTTCCATTGTAATTGTTCCGGCTCATCTTCGCACGAAAGAGTGAACAATGCAATCATGAGAATGAATAATGTTTTCTTCATAAAATTTAGTTTTTTATAGGTGATTAATTTTATTTTATTTATATTGTTGGGTTGTCGATTCTAAGCAATTCTGCCAGGCAAAAATATACCAATCGTCCGGGAATTATTAGTTTTTTACTTTGTTTACAAAATTTGTGCCTGAAAAATGAAACTTTCGGTTTGCGACAGAAAAGCTGTTTAAAGCGGAAGAGCATCTGAAATTCTGGTGACAGTTGTTTTTCAATTCATTCCTTAACTTTAGGTTCAAAGACTTATTGTTTTGTAAAAAAATTGTAACATTATCTGTAGAAACTTTTGATACCCGAAAAAACAGCTATTCGCAGTTAGTGTGTGTTAAACTGTTATTGTATTTTGTGTATTTGTTTTAAAAAGAAACTGATACGAATCTATTTTGTTCTGATTAGTTTTTGAAGTGGAAATGCAAAAATTATAAAGCCGTTTTTTACCTGTTTTGGGTGTTCATCTGTTGATAAAAATAATTTACTTGTAACGATATTTAACAAGAGTTTTTATATATTTGCAAAGATAATCAGAAAAAATGGACTATTTGGGTCTGTTTTAATGTTTTCGGGCGATTCAATATTTTTAAAAGTTCATTTTTATAATAAATGGATGATGGGTAATGTTCGTGCATAATAAACAAAAGAAAACAAACATTTTTAAGTAAAAAATATCTTATATTTGCATCTACAGAAATAATTTGATTTGTAAACTAATTCAACATCATTTTATGAAGAAAGTTGTCAAAGGTTTTTTGACAACTCTATTTGTCTAGGATTAGAGCATATATATATAAGCAAATTTATTTGTTGATAAGTCTAGTTGAACTGAAATGTCAATCAACTTATCAAAATCTATATTTGTATCAATTTAAAATTTAGGAGTCAACGAATTGAGTTAATTATTCATTAATCAAAAAATCATTTTTCAACTAAACACAAAAAAGAATGAAACAACTAAAAAATTTGATGGTTGCATTTCTTGTTGTAATTACAGCAACACTGAATGCACAAGTAACAACATCCGGAATTGCTGGAAAGGTTATTTCCGGTAGTGAACTTATAATAGGTGCGACCATTGTGGCAACTCACACTCCATCAGGAACTGTTTATGGAGCCGTTTCTAATGCAGATGGTCGTTTTAATATTGTAGGTATGCGTGTTGGAGGTCCGTATGAAATTCATATTTCATATATTGGATTTTCAAGTGTAAAAATATCAAATGTAAATCTACAACTTGGCGAAACTTACCCTGTGAATGTAAATTTAAGAGAAGACACAAATGAGTTACAGGACTTGGTTGTATCAGTACAGAGGACCAAATTTACAACCGAGAAAACCGGTGCTGTGACGAATATCACAAGCAACCAAATGTTGAGCTTGCCTTCGGTAAGTCGTAGCATTATTGATGTTACCCGCCTTTCGCCTTATGGAGGTAACGGAATGAGTTTTGGTGGGACAGATGGTCGTACGGCTAACTTTACAGTGGATGGAGCTAACTTTAACAACAACTTCGGTTTGAGTTCTGGTCTTCCGGGTGGAGGTAGCCCAATTTCTCTTGAAGCTATCGAAGAATTACAAGTTGTAATCACTCCATATGATGTTCGTCAGACTAACTTTATTGGTGGTGGAGTAAACGCTATTACAAAATCGGGTACAAACACTTTCAGCGGAAGCGCTTATGTTTATCATAGAAATGAAAACTTACGTGGCGATGCTGTTAATGGAAAACAAATCCCTGGTGCGCGCGACGTAGACCGTAATACAACATATGGTTTCACTTTTGGTGGTCCGATTATCAAAAACAAATTGTTCTTCTTTGTAAACGGCGAAATGGCTAAAACACCAACAGTAGCAAATCGCTGGAGAGCTTCAACAAATGGTGTTGCCGATGCAAATAATTTTATTTCGCGTACTACAGAAAGTGACATGAAGTCAGTTTCTGATTTTGTGAAGAGTAAATACGGATATGATACAGGATCTTATACTGATTTCCCGGCAGATGAAGGCAATAACAAGCTTCTTGCTCGTTTAGATTGGAATATCTCAAAGAATCATCGTTTGGCTTTGCGTTATAATTACACAAAAAACCGTTATTGGTCATCTCCTAATGCAAGTTCAATGGACGGAGGTACACGTATGTCAGAGGCCAGAATGTCACAAGCCTCAATGGCATTTGCCAATTCAATGTATTCCATGGACAATCTTGTTCATTCATTCTCTGTTGACTTAAACAGCCGTTTGGCCGATAACTTGTCTAACCAATTTTTGGCAACATTCTCAAAACTGGATGATATCCGCGGAACCAATTCGGATGAATTTCCATTTATTGATATTTTGAAAGATGGACAAGCCTATATGTCTTTGGGATATGAACTTTTTACATGGAACAATGGTGTTCACAATGACGTTTTGAATATCAAGGATGAACTTACTTACTATGCAGGCAATCATAAAATTGTAGGTGGAATAGCTTATGAATACAAGATGGCTGATAACGCTTATATGCGTAACGGTACAGGATATTATCGCTACTCAAGTCTTGATGACTTTTTGACCGGAGCAGCACCTGAAATTGTAAACTTAACTTATGGTTATGATGGAGAAGCTAATCCTGCAGCTCGCGTAAGAACAAACAAAATTGGAATTTACGGACAGGATGACTGGAGCGTTACTGATAATTTCAAACTTTCGTACGGACTTCGTATTGATGGACTTTTCTTCAATAATGATGACCTGATAACAAACAATGCTATTCTCGCTCTTGATTATTCAGGTCGCAATATCGATACAGGAAAATGGCCAGCAACAAATATCGTATTCTCTCCACGTATAGGTTTTGTGTGGGATACATATGGCGATAAAAGCATGAAAGTTCGTGGAGGTACCGGTCTTTTCTCGGGTAACTTACCGCTTGTATTCTTTACCAACATGCCTACCAACGGTGGAATGGTACAGTATCAGGCACAAATTAATGCTGCAAACGCAACAAAAAAAGGTTTCACAATGAATGAATTTGCCGGCGGTCTAGTAACTGATGCCAGTGGAAAAGTGACTACTGCTGCTCTTTATGATAAATTGACAAAACTGGGGTATCCTTCAACTATTTCTCCTGAAGATGGAACAGTACCTTCTGCAATTGCAGCTGTAGATCCAAATTTCAAAATGCCTTCAGTATGGAAATCTTCACTTGCTGTTGACTATTCATTTAAAACATCTTTCCCATTCTCTGTAACGGCTGAAGGAATTTTCAATAAAACAATCAACGGTGTTTCTATTTCCGACTGGAGTATTCCTTCGGCAGGTGGTTTTGCCCGTTTCAACGGTGTCGACAATCGTCCAATTTATCCTTCTAGTTATCGCTCTGGTGCAAAAGCATTTGTTTTGGAAAACACTTCTCGCGGTTATGGATGGACAGGTAACATTACTTTAAATGCTCAACCGGTAGAATGGTTGAATTTAATGGCTGCCTACACACACACAGTGGCTAAAGACGTAACAGGAATGCCAGGATCTAATGCTGAATCTGCATTTACATATGTGCCAACTGTTGAAGGACCTAATCACATTAAATTGCACAATTCTCAATACACCACACCCGATCGTATTGTAGCTTCGCTTTCAGCACGCGACAAGAGCGGTAATCAATATAACATTATCTATGAAGCTTCGCGCGGTGGAGCAAATTATTCGTACATGACTGCCAACGATATCAATGGTGACGGTTACAACTACGATGCTATCTATGTTCCAACTGACGAAGAAGTGGCAAGCAATCAATTCCGCTTTGTATCGGAAAGCGACAAAACTCGTTTTATGGACTATGTGCATGCCGATGATTATTTGAAAAACCAACAAGGTAAGTATGCAGAAGCTTATAGCGTTTATTCTCCTTGGTTACATCGCATCGACTTTAGCTACAAACACGATTTTACAGTGAAAACAGGCGAAAACAAACATAAACTTCAACTAAGCTTAGATGTGAAAAATGTTATGAACCTTTTCAACTCAAGCTGGGGTGTAGCTAAGTATTTGAATCCGGAAATTGGTTCCGAAGCGCGCATCCTTAAATACGAGGGTGTTGATGCCGAAGGTGTGGCTACTTTCTCTACACCATCTTCAATCAATGGTAATACCAAAACATTTACTCCAAGCTACTCATTAGGTCAGTGCTGGTATGCGTCAATTGGTATCAAGTATTTATTCAACTAATTTAAAAAACATAGACAATATGAAATTTAAAAAAATATTTCCATTATTTATTGGAATACTTGCCTTGATGACAAGTTGTACAGAAGAAGCAACAGTGACATTGCTTGATGAAATTCAAGTGTCGTCGTCTTACGTGTCTATCCCTGTAGATGGCGGTTCTGATGCCATCACATTAACAGCTAAAGACAGCTGGACAGCCAAGAAAGTATTTATTATGAAAAATGACTCTGTTGTGAAGGACTCAATTTCGTGGCTAACTCTCTCTGTGACTACAGGCGCTGCCGGCGAAACAGAACTTGTCTTTTCAGCCTCATCGACCATAGATGGTCGCTATGCAGAAGTTTTAATTAAAAGTGGCGACAAAACTCAGCGAATAAATATCATACAAGGTTTGTCGAAAATTGCAACTGCCACATGTGCAGAGGTAATTGCCGGACCTGACAGCAAAACATATCAGGTAACGGGAGTTTGTACTTCTATTGCAAATACAGAATATGGTAACTGGTATTTAACTGACAATACGGGATCGCTTTACATATATGGTACTCTCGATGCGAAAGGCGCAACCAAAAATTTCAAAAGCCTCAACCTTGAAGTAGGAGATGAAGTAACTCTTCAAGGACCAAAAACTACCTATGGTACGACAATAGAATTGGTAAATGTAACTGTTCTCAAAATCAATAAATCACTCGTGAAAGTTGATTCGGTACGTAACGCAGTGCTTCCTCTCGAAGGTGGTGAATTTACAACATACCTTACCTGTAAAGGACAAGGCGTATCGGTAGAAATTCCTGAAGATGCCAAATCATGGTTAGCTATTTCGTCTATCCAATCGGCAGGAACCAAATCTGTTGTGAAATTCAAAGCCGCAGCTAATACCGGCGGAGACCGTACTACTAAACTGACATTCAAAACTACTGATGGATCAAAAAGCTATAGCACTGAAACAGTTCTCAACCAAAAAGGAGCGATTATAAAAGCATCTATTGCAGAATTTAACGCAGCTCCGGTTAGCGACACACAATATCGTTTGAGTGGTATTATTACAAGTATCCCCGATGCTACATCAGGTAAATTGTACATGAGCGATTTCTCCGGCGAAACATATGTTTATAAAATTACAGATTTTGCTAAAAAGGGTCTGAAAGTAGGAGACATTATCACTATTGTTGGAAAACGTGCCGCTTATAATGGAACTCCACAAGTTGCTGGTGCTGTTCTTGAAAGCTCAATACCTGTAACTACAGCTACTATTGCTGATGTGCTGACTAAAGCTGACGACACCACTAAATACTTTATGATAACCGGCGAAATTACATCAATTGCCAATGCAATATATGGTAATCTTTATTTGAAAGCCGGCGACAGCGAAATCTATGTGTATGGTTGTTATCCTGGTTATGGTGCCACTGGCGATTTTAGAAAAAATCTGTTGGCTACCAAAGGTATCAAAGTTGGAGATAAACTTACCGTTATTGGAACGAAGAGCTCTTATAATGCTGTACCTCAGTTAGCAAATGGTATCTATTTTAGTCACGAAAGTGCTCAATAAGATTTCGAAAATCGTTAATGGGAACTAAAACCATTAACAACAATGATTAATTTCAGAGGCTGTCTCAAAAGCGAGACAGCCTCTTTTTTTTACGGATAGTCCTCCGGCTGTGAATAAAATTGGCCTTTATTTCATTCATACTCCCCTTCCTTGCATACGAGTTAAATGCTTAAGCGTTTGAAATGCGTAGAAGAATTTTACAAAATAACCAAATGCCCCTCGTTTCGAATGTTTGATACCCGATTTTTTATCTCAAAGTGACGATTTCGATAGTTTTATAACCGACATTGAAGCAAAAATATTCAAAATACCTGTCCCGACCCACAATTTCAAATGAAAAGGATCCGATTTCAAAGCTTTTACCTACAATTTCAAATGAAAAAGTATTGAAATTGAATGTTTGACCCACAATTTCATATGAAAAAGGTGCGATTTCAAAGCTTTTACCTACAATTTCAAAGCAAAAAGTATTGAAATTGAATGTTTGACCTACAATTTCAAACAAAAAAGATCCGGTTTCAAAGCTTTTACCTACAATTTCAAATGAAAAAGTATTGAAATTGAATGTTTGACCTACAATTTCATATGAAAAAGGTTCGATTTCGAGTGAATAAGTACCGACCGGGTAGGTCTTTATCCACAGTTGTCTTTTATCCGAAGGATAATCAACTTGTTTTAATTGAAGCAGGCTGTATGTGGCACAGCTAGTTACAGTTCTTCGGTTGTTTTGGTTGGCGTGTCGTCATTATCTGCAATAGCTTCGCTGTTGGGCTGAGTTTCTTCTTCCGTTTTCACTTCTGCAGCTTCCGTTTCGGTAACAGTTTCGGGTTCGGTAGTAGTTTGTTCGGCTGTTGCAACTATTGTTTTGGATGAGCCAAAAAAGAAACTCACCGTTTTAGCCGTGAGCCAGGTAACTCCTGCAAAATAAAGCAAAACCAGAAAAATCCATTGGAAGTAGAAGAGTCCCGTGTTGCGTGGAATAAATACATTGCCTTTGAAAATGCCTTCGGCGGGAACGTAGAGGTACAGAATGTCGATGAAATACTGTCCCATATTGCTCAGGTATTTCAGCCCGTTATCGTCAATTCTGGTTTCGAAGTGAAGCATGTGCTCCGAACTCAGGTTCAGGAAAAAGATAGCATGAAACGACAGTAACTGAACCAGCGTGAAGATATAAAGGGTTAGTTTTTTGTTGCGGAGGAAAATATAAGCCACCAGCGTCACCACGGCAAAAATGGTCGACTGTATAAGGATTGGTTTTACAAACTCGTTGCTTATGCTTTCGAGATAGTTGAATCCGGCCTTATCGAGCAGTTTGCTCATCCATAATCCAAGTAAATTGAGCGAAAAGTTTAGAAAAGTCCAGGTGAATATGTTTTTTACTAAATAATTTATATCGGTTTTTTCTATTTTCATTTTGCCTGACAATTTATAAGTATTTATATTTCAGTATTTATCGAAATATTTTAATCGGACGCAAATTTACTACAAACTATTTATATTTAAGGTTTTTTTTTGCGCAATTTAATTAAAAACACCAAAGTTGGCGGGGGAAATATCTTGTTGGGCTGAAAATATCTTGTTGGGCTGAAAATACTGAATGCTTTAAGTGTTCTTTGGGAGGGCAGCAACAAAAGCGGAAAGCATATCCTGTAGGATTGAAACCCGCAGCGCTCCTGTTGTATCATACCAACTACAACGAACCTGCTTTCGCCGAAGCAAGAGCAGGTTCGTTGTTGAAATGAAAATATTTTGTCTGACTATGGGTTATTTCCGAAATAAATTAAATGGAAGGCTGTTTATTTTCATCTTTTGAGGTGCAAAGTCCATTCCTCCTAATTCATCTTCGGAATAGATGTACCACTTCATTCCTGCAGGAATTGTAGTAGTCATTTTCATAACTGTGGTAAGTGTTGATGCATTAACGGTTGTGTAAGTAACTACTTCGTTCCAGCCTTTCTTAAGTTCCATATCTAAAGTAAACTGCGTGTTGTCTTCCACGTCGTTATAAGTTCCTGAAACTTTCACATCTTTATCAAAATACATAAATGATGATACGTAGATTCCATTGATTATATCAGCATAACTTGAATAATCCGAGAGGTTAAAATTCGTTTTTATCAACTTATAATAATCGTTGTCTGTATAATGCTTTTTAAAATATGTTTCAATATTACCTCCTTTTGCTGATGGATCGCTTATTGTTATGCCTTCAGTTACATCAGTATTTAACTCACTAAGGCTTCCCGCAGGTAAATTAGCTAACTGACAACTGAACTTACCTCCCTCATCAACCGTCGTAATCCCAATTTCGTTATTGTTTTCCAACTCAACACAATATATAGACCCACTTGTTCCAATGGTGCTGTTTGGCTCAATCACACCACTAAGAATGCCTTCTTTAGTGATAGAACTGTTTTTTACAGAAGTTTCTTTTTCATCGTTATCGCAAGCTGATATTGCAAAACAACACAAGATAAAAGACAATAGTTTTAGTTTCATAACATACAATATTAAAAGTTTAAACAAAAGTAAATATAAGTAGATTGTTTACCTAATTAATGAATCGTTGTTTTTGTATATTTAACGTTTTATGATGAGTTAGGCATAGCATAAAAATAATTTTGCTCCTATGGTGGTAGGCATTAAAACAAAACAAGCTCCGATGCAATTGTCGGAGCTTGTTCTATTTCATTTTGTAATGTGTTTATTAATCTACAATAATAGGTTTGTATTTTGGTACAAGTGTTTTCATTACCACCCAGCCAATAAGATAAGCTACGGCACAGAACGAAAACACAATGGTGTATCCCGGTGTTTTGCTTCCCCATTCCACTAAGCTGTAATCGAAGAGAACGCCACTTCCTTTATTGATAATGAACGAACCAATACCACCGGCCATTCCACCAATACCGATAATGGTGGCTACAGCCGATTTTGGGAACATATCGCCTACAGTAGTGAAAATGTTAGCCGACCATGCCTGATGTGCTGATGCTCCAAGACCAATGAGTAAAACAGGAACCCAGAAAGCAAAATTACCAAGGGCCGAAATATGTCCGAAGGGTTGTGCCAACAATACCAAAAGCGGGACAAACGCAATAATCAGCATGGCACGCATTCGGCCTGCATACGGATTCATTCCTCTGTTGATAAATAAGGTAGGAAATTTTCCGCCAAAAACCGAACCGAAAACAGTAATGGTGTACAATACTCCGATGGGTAAAGCTACTTCGGAAGGCGACATTCCGTACTCGGCTTTTAAATAAGCCGGAGTCCAGAAAAGGAAAAACCACCAAACGCCATCAGTCATAAATTTACCAAAAGCAAATGCCCAGGTTTGTTTGAACTTCAGCGCTTGTCCGAATGTCATTTTCTTTACTGCCACTGTTTCATCAGCTGTTACTTTGTCGGTAATGTCATCCTGATTGATATAGGCTCTTTCGGCATCGTTTACCTTTTTATTGGTTTCAATTGGTTTGTAAAAAATAAGCCATGCTGCCAACCACAGAAATCCTACAGCTCCAATTACAAGGAAAGCTGTTTCCCAACCCCATGCTTCGGCCATAAAAGGCACGGTCATAGGCGCTAAAATAGCACCCACATTGGCACCCGAGTTGAAAACACCTGTTGCAAAGGCGCGGTCGCGTTTCGGGAAGTACTCTGCTGTAGCTTTTATGGCTGCAGGGAAGTTAGCCGATTCGCCAAATGCTAATAAAATACGTGCAATAACAAACATACTTACACTCACCAACGAAATTGTAGCTACAATTTCTCCGCTGGCATTGGTTAAGCCTGCGGCGTCAGGAATTCCGGTCCACCATTCGGTAGCCAAACCGCATAGCGCATGAAGCATGGCTGCTACCGACCATACTGCTATGGCCCAGGCATAACCTTTGCGTGTCCCCAGTTTATCTACAAATCTTCCTGCAAATAACATTGAAACAGCATAAGCCAGCGAGAAAATAGCTGTAATGGTACCGTAATCGCTATCTGTCCAATGAAATTCATCGGCCAGAATAGGTTGTAAGAGAGACAAAACCTGACGGTCGAGATAGTTGATTGTTGTTGCAAAAAACAGCAACGTACAAATCGTCCATCTGTACTGAGTCATTTTTTCGTTGATTTTTCCAATTGTACTCATAGATTATTTTTTGATTTTTTTGATGATTTCTAACGCATTGCTGCAAAGTTGGGTGATACCAGCCCAGTCGCCTGCTTTTATCATGTCGGCAGGGAAAAGGTTCGACCCCATGCCCACGCAGGTAACTCCCGCATCGAACCATGTTTTGAGGTTGGCTTCTTCGGGTTTCACGCCGCCGGTTACCATTAAGTTCGACCATGGCATTGGCGCTTTCAGTCCTTTTACAAAGCCCGCTCCCAATACATCGCCCGGGAATACTTTGCAAATATCGCAACCTGCTTCCTGTGCAAAGCCAACTTCCGAAACCGAGCCACAGCCCGGAGCATAAGGCACCAGTCGGCGGTTAGCTACTTTGGCCACATCCGGATTAAAGAGTGGCCCTACAATGAAGTTGGCACCCAGTTGCAGGTATAGCGAAGCCGTAGGCGCATCGACGATCGAACCGATACCCATAATCATGTCAGGGCATTCTTTGGATGCATATTTCACTAATTCGCCAAATACTTCGTGTGCAAATTCGCCCCGGTTTGTAAATTCGAAAACACGAACACCGCCTTCATAACAGGCTTTCACTACCTGTTTGGCTATTTCTATATCGCTGTGATAAAAAACAGGTACCATACCGGTTTCTTTCATAGCTGTCATTACCTGAATTTTTGAAAATTTCATATTTTATATGTACAATTTAAAGATTTACAATTTACAATTGGTAGAAGAAAACTTTTTACAATTGATTAATTGTGCATTTTATTTTTTTTAGTAATAATTGATTGTGTGATGATTGCCAGAAGTTCTTTGGTCTCCTTTTTCAATTCCAATAGAAGCTCCGGTTTAATTAATTCAACATCAGATATAACTTCAATCCAGTATTCAGTTTCATCAAGCTCTTCTTCAACAATTTTAAGTTTGTTGACAAAGTCTTTATCAGATTTAGCTCTGCAGGCAGCCCTGTAATTTGCTCCAGGCGAAGTTCCTGAACGAACAACCTGTGTTCCAATTGCCCAACCTGAAATTGTATTTGGCATTTTATCTACCATTTTGATGATTCTGCCTGAGAACTTTCTGAATCTTAGTTTTAGTTCATCCGAAGTCATAGTAATTTGCAATTTAAAAATTCACGATTTACAAATTAAAGATTTACATTTGAGTTATTTATATATAGATCTTCTTTCATTCAATTGTAAATTGTACATTAACCTTGTATTTTGCAAAAGCACAATTTTCTTTCGTCCAATTGTAAATTGTACATTTTTAAATCGTACATTCTTTTATCGTTGTACTCTTCCGCTGGCATCACCTCCTGCCAAAGCTTCAACTTCTTCTATCGAAACAAGGTTGAAATCACCGTTCACGGTATGTTTCAATGCCGAAGCTGCTACAGCAAATTCCAATGCTTCGCCCTGGTTTGGCTTTGTTAATAAACCATGAATCACGCCACCTGAGAAAGAGTCGCCTCCACCTACACGGTCGATGATCGGATTGATATCGTAACGTTTCGATGTGTAGAATTCTTTTCCGTCGTAAATCATGGCTTTCCAACCATTGTGGCTGGCCGAGAAGGATTCGCGCAAAGTAGAGATGACATATTTAAAGTCAAACTCTTTGGCCATTTGCATAAAAATGCCTTTGTAGCCTTCGGCATCGGTATGTCCGCCTTCCACATCGGCGTCGGGTTTGAATCCTAAGCAGAGTTCAGCATCTTCTTCGTTCCCGATACATACATCTACATATTGCATTAACGGACGCATGATGGATTGTGCTTTTTCCTTTGTCCACAGTTTTTTACGGAAATTTAAATCTACTGAAACAGTTACACCATGACGTTTTGCTGCTTCACAGGCTAATTTTGTTAATTCGGCAGCTGAGTCGGAGATGGCTGGGGTAATGCCCGACCAGTGAAACCAATCGGCACCTTGCATGATGGCATCGAAATCGAAATCAGTAATGCTTGCTTCGGCAATAGCCGAGTGGGCACGGTCGTAAATCACCTTACTTGGTCGCATCGAAGCACCTGTTTCAAGATAATAAATCCCAACGCGGTCGCCTCCACGTGCAATGAAATCGGTTTTAACACCATATTTACGCAATGCATTGACGGCCGACTGTCCGATTTCGTGTTTTGGCAGTTTTGATACAAAATAGGCATCGTGCCCGTAGTTGGCACAACTCACGGCAACATTTGCTTCTCCACCTCCGTATACAACATCAAATACATCCGACTGAACAAAACGTGTGCTACCCGGTGTTGACAAACGGAGCATAATTTCTCCTAATGTTACAATTTTTTTACTCATTGTTTTTTTGTAATATATAAATTATTTAAAATTGGTCGACCAAAAATAGTACTTTATTTTTATATGCACAAAATTAGACCAATCATTTTATAATAATGTCTATTTTTTGATTAAGAATGTGTTCTTATTGATCAAAATCAGAATTTAAAGAAGTTTTTAGCATTGTTGTAGCTGATATCTTCCACCATTTTTCCAATAAAATCCAGTTCCTGATGTGGTAATAGTCCCATTTCAACATCATTACCGATTAAATTACACAAGGTGCGACGGAAATACTCATGACGCGGGTAGGACAGGAAGCTTCGCGAATCGGTGAGCATCCCTACGAATCGGCTCAGCAGGCCAAGCACCGATAGAGAATTCATTTGTCTTTCCATGCCTTCTTTCTGATCGAGAAACCACCATCCCGAACCAAACTGCATCTTTCCGGCTACAGTTCCGTCCTGGAAGTTGCCAATCATGGTAGCAATCATTTCATTGTCGGCCGGATTAAGATTGTAGAGAATCGTTTTCGTGAGTTTGTTCTGAATGTCAAGTCGGTTCAGAAATTTCGACATGGACTTGGCGGTATTGAACGTTCCTATCGAATCGAATCCTGTATCGGCGCCCAACTTGTTGAAAAGGCGGGTATTGTTGTTGCGGATAGCACCATAATGGAATTGTTGTGTCCAGCCTTTTTCCCAATCCATTTCGGCAAAAATCACGAGCATTGCCGATTTGAATTTCAGTACTTCTTCGTGGGTTAATTCTTTTCCTCCGTATATTTTATTGAAAATTGATTTAATTTCGGTTTCGGTGTAATCCTCGGCATAAAACTCTTCGATACCATGGTCGGATAACTTGCAGCCCTGAGCGGCAAAAAAATCCTGACGCTTGCGCAAAGCCAAAATCATTTCATCGAAAGTAGAAATACTTATTTCAGATACTTTAGACAATTGTTCTATGTAAGTACGGAAAGAAGCTGCATCCTCCACAGCCATGGCTTTGTCGGGACGCCAGGTGGGCAACATTTTTACTTCAAAACCATCTTCTTTTGTTTTGATATGATGTTCGAGAGAATCAATAGGGTCATCGGTAGTGCAAACTGCTTCCACATTGTACCTGCGCATCATGTTACGTGCCGAGTATTCGGGAGTTTGCAATTTTGCAGTGCATTCGTCGTAAATATCGCGTGCAGTTTTAGGCGAAAGCAGTTTTTCTACTCCAAAACCGGTCTTAAGTTCCAGATGTGTCCAGTGATATAGCGGGTTTCGCATTGTATAAGGCACTGTTTCGGCCCATTTTTCAAATTTTTCCCAGTCCGAAGTGTCTTTCCCTGTGCAGTATTTTTCGTCTATCCCGTTGGTACGCATGGCGCGCCATTTGTAATGGTCGCCACCCAACCATATTTCGGTAAGTGATTTAAACTGATGATCGTTGGCCACCATCGATGGAATTAAATGACAATGATAGTCAATGATTGGTTGCTTTGCTGCATGCTGGTGATAGAGCTGCTGAG
>Ga0209373_10000678_pt1 | contig 49702 bp, 41 predicted proteins | sample Higcelweek5metaG_FD_187173 | JGI IMG/M metagenome (GOLD analysis project Ga0209373, IMG submission 187173) | Freshwater pond sediment microbial communities from the University of Edinburgh, under environmental carbon perturbations - High... | ecosystem: Environmental > Aquatic > Freshwater >... | reverse complement strand
TATCGTTCACCTTTTCTTTTCGCCAGAAAGCGTGAACATCGCCTGTGAGGTATTCATCAATTCCCACAGCAGCGCGTTCACCTCCTGCAACCGCTTCGATAACCGACGATGGGCCTGTGGCCGAATCGCCCCCGGTAAAGATCCAAGGAACAGATGTTTGTCCGGTTTGTGGGTTGCACTTGATTTGCGATTTACTGGTCAAATCCACTTTTGTTTCGCTCATTAGCGAATCGGCATCGAGGGTTTGACCGGTAGCAATGATGATTTGGTCTGCTTCCATTTCAAATGTTTCATCACTTTCGACTGGCTGACGGCGACCACTGGCATCGAAGGCACCAAGTTTCATTCTCACACAGAATATACCTCGGGCTTTTCCTTCTTCAGTAAGAATTTCTTTTGGATTCGTCAGTGTCAACAATTCGATCTTTTCTTCAATTGCAGCATCAATCTCTTCGGCCCAGGCTGGCATTTCGTCTTGAGTACGGCGATAAACAATGCTGACCTTTTCGGCACCTAGTCGAACAGCTGTTCGGGCTGCATCGATGGCTGCATTTCCACCACCCACTACAATAATTTTCTTCCCAACGGGAACCGATCCGCGCAGGTTATACGTTTGCAGGAACTTTAATGCATCGACAACTCCTTCGCTTTCTATTCCAGAAATCTTTGGCACAATTCCCTGAGGATTTCCGACACCAACAAATACGGCATCGTATCCTTCTGATTTCAACGAATCGAGGGTGAAGTCGAAACCCAGCTTCACTCCAGTTTGAATGTCAACTCCCATGTTTTCAATCATGCGGATTTCGCGGGCAAGTATTTCGCGTGGCAACCGATAAGCAGGAATGGTTTGAACCAGCATTCCACCGGGACGTTGCTCTGCCTCGAAAACTTTCGGTTTGTAGCCTAATCGAGCCAAGAAATAAGCACACGACAAACCTGCTGGTCCTGCCCCAATGATGGCCACTTTTCGTTCGGCATTGATTGGGTTTTCTTTGATCTCGGGCAGTTGAATGGTGATCTCCTGATCGACCATGTACCGTTTCACGCCACGGATAGACACAGGAGCATCGAGGCTGGCACGGCGGCATTTCTCTTCGCAGGTATGGAAACAAACCCGAGCACACACGGCGGCAAACGGGTTTCGCTCGCGGTGCAAGCGAAGCGCTTCGGCATAACGCTTTTCGGCAGTGAGCGAAACGAAACCTGGCACGTCGACCCCAGCGGGACAAGCACTTTGGCAAGGAGCACGCACCAATTTTGCACAAGTTCCGGCTTCGCATTTGTGCTCGGCAATGTGCATTTCATATTCATGCCTAAAGTAGCGTATGGTCGAAAGTACTGGGTTGGGAGCCGACTGTCCTAATCCGCACAACGATGTTTTTTTGATCCAACCACCCAGAGTTTCCAGCTTTTCTATGTCACCGGGAACGCCATGGCCTGTTGTTATGCGGTCGAGAATTTCGTACATGCGCTTGGTTCCAACGCGACAGGGTGTACATTTTCCGCAGCTCTCTTCAGTGATAAATTGAAGAAAGAACTTGGCCACATCGACCATGCAGGAGCTTTGATCCATAACAACCAAGCCACCCGAACCCATGATGGCACCCAATTCGTTCAGCGATTCATAATCGAGCGAAACATTGAGGTGCTGTTTGGGAATGCAACCGCCCGACGGGCCACCAATCTGAGCTGCCTTGAAAGGTTTGCTGCTGCTGGTTCCTCCGCCAATATCGTAAATCAGATCACCAAGCGTAGTTCCAACAGGGACTTCGTATAATCCTGAGTTTTTGATGGCTCCTGTGAGTGCAAATATTTTCGAACCTTTGCTTTTTCCGGTTCCAAACTGGGCAAACCATTCGCCACCTTTTTCAATAATGGTATTTACGTTGGCAAATGTTTCTACATTATTTAATACCGAAGGTTTTCCCCACAATCCAGCAGTTGTTGGAAATGGCGGACGAGGACGTGGTTCGCCGCGTTTTCCCTCGATGGAGGCCATCAATGCAGTTTCTTCTCCACACACAAAAGCACCCGATCCCATTCTGATATCGAGATCGAAACTAAATGAAGTGCCAAGAATATTTTCGCCCAAAAGCCCCAGTTCACGGGCATCGTTGATGGCTTTCCCAAGCCTTTCGACTGCCAATGGGTATTCGGCCCGTACATACACAAATCCCTTAGATGCGCCAATGGTATAAGCGCCAATGATCATCCCTTCGATTACGCTGTGCGGATCGCCTTCGAGAATACTGCGATCCATGAAAGCTCCGGGGTCGCCTTCATCGGCATTGCAAAGCAGGTATTTTTGGTCGGCTATTTCTTTTTTTGCCAAGCTCCATTTCATAAATGTTGGGAAACCGGCACCGCCACGTCCACGTAAACCTGAAGTTTTCATCTCGTCGATGACCTGATCGGGTGAAAGTTGGGCAAGTACTTTTTTCATAGAACCATACCCGCCAACGGCAATAAATTCGTCGATGCTCACTGGGTCGATGGTTCCGCAACGGCGAAGTACAATTTTGCGTTGGCGGTTGAACAATTTGATGTCAGCAGCCAGTGGAATTGCTTTCCCATCTTCGTCGGAATGGTGCAGCAGCCGTTCAACAGGTTGTTTATTCACGAGATGGCTTTCGATCAGTTCCACAACATCGGCAACCTGAATGTTTTCGTAAAACACGCCCGATTTTTGCATCATAATTACCGGGCCTTTGGAGCATGGCCCCATGCAACCGGTGCTTTTTACCAGTATTTTGGTTTGAAGTTGTTTTTCGTCCAACTTCCTGATCAATTCTTTTTTAACACTGATCGATCCGCAGGCAATGCAGCCACCACCGTTGCAAACCTGCACTATCTCCTGATAGTTGTTGTATTCTTCGGAATAATCTTTTGAAAGTTTCTGATAAAGTTGATCAAACTTTTCAGGACTGGTTAATTTCTGCATGTCGATTTGGTATATCAATCAGAACGTCAATCTGTGCAAGCAAATTGAGATTCTTTTATTCGAAACTATTGAGAATTTCACTAATTTTTGAAGGTTTTACCCGCTGGAAGGTTTCATCGTCGACCATCACCACCGGAGCCAACCCACAGGCGCCAAAGCAACGACCAACTTCGAGCGAAAATTTGCGATCGGCAGTGGTATCGCCTACGCCAATGCCCAACTCTTTGGTCAATGCTTTCAGTACGTCTTGTCCGCCACGCACGTAGCAGGCGGTTCCCAGGCAAACCCTAATGGTGTGCTTTCCTTTTGGAGTAGTGGAGAAATAGGAGTAGAACCCGACAACGCCAGCCACTTCGCTATATGGGATTTTTAATTCGGTGCTGACCATTCGAAGAGCCCTTTGGGGCAAATATCCAAAGAGGTTTTGTGCCGATTGCAGCACAGGTATTAATGCGCCAGGAACTGTGCGTTGTGATTGTACAATGATTTTTAACCGGTCATAAAGTTCGTCTTCGGGCATCTGAGCACAAGCGCACGCGCCCTTTTCTAATTTTTGCTCAATCATAATTAAAGAACTAATTGGTTAGTCTAGATTTCACTTATAAATTAGGAATTTATCATCAAAAGTCAATGCCTTAAAACATGATTAAAACCAGAAAAAGATATGTTGTTTAGTTAGTTTTAAATCCATTCCGATTCAATAGGCGCATTTTACGGTTCTGCAACCCATCTTTTCCACTCTGCAACAAAAAATTTCAAGGATTAAAGCAACACAACATCTTTGAACCATCATTTTAAATTTAAATCAAATAGTCATGAAAACACAATTCTTTAAAAACACAATTTTACCCATTATCCTTCTGGTAATCACCATCTTCTTTGTTGTCGATTTGGTTTCGGCCAAAACAACCAACCTGGTAAAAGTTCTTGAAAAGGGCAAACTGCCTGCCGACTTACAGTTGCTTGAAAAAAACCCGCAGAGCTATGTTGTAACCACCGACTATTTCCACAAAGACATTTTCGGGAATTTCTTTCAGAAAGAACGTTACCGGGGGACCTATACCCGCGCACTCACTAATGGAAAGGTAATGTGGACAAATATCACAAAGGAAACCATCAACAACGAAAACACCCCATTTGGGAACGGCAGTCCGCTAACCTTCATGGAAAACTTCTCGTACATGGTTTCTGGAGACATGATGAAGGCTGAATCTTTCCCTAGTTTCCCTGCATCTGAGGTGAACGCCAAAAACCTTGTTTGGGATGTCATGGGCATCGAAGGCTTTTCGTGGATGTATTTCGACTCGTTGAAACTGAACATTCCTTTTGCGGCACCGGCCTTTAACGGGAAAATATCCATGGAAGGCGTTGGAACCTTTGAAAACAAAAACATTGTTCTTACATGGACCGGCGTAACCCGAACGAACGATGAGCCTTGTGCGGTTATCGACTATTTGGCGATGGACAATCCGCTTGATCTTAGCATCGATTCGGAATACTTCAAGCTGATTGCCAAAGGCCGTAGCCATTACTGGGGGACGATTCTTGTATCGCTTTCTGATAAACAAATTGAACACGCCGTTTTGCACGAAGATGTGATCCTCGACATGGTATTGCCCGACGGCAAAAAGCAACTGGCCAACAGTACCCGATTGATCACCGTTGAAAAATTGTCGAATTAGCACATTAACAAATTAGCACCATGAAAACATTCTTAAGCATCTTGAAAACACTTGGATTTGTAGTCATCTACTTCATCGTTATTGCAGTGATGGGCAAAATATTCCCTTCGCCAGTTGAAGTTAAACCCGATGCTTCTGCCTTTGGCGCTCTTTTGCTGCACCTCGGGGTCAATTCTTTTTTCATCATTTACCTCTTGGAAAGATTATCGTTGAAAGGTATCCGACTTATTGCGGTGACTGCATTGTCGGTTTACGGATTACAGATATTTATGACCCAGATTGAAACCTGGATATTCATCAAAGCATTTCCGCAAATTACGCTCGAACTACTCACCAACATCTTCCTGAGCAACCTGATCAATATTGTGGTAATGACCGTTGTTGGCTATCTTTTCTGGAAACCATCGGCAAGCAATGATTTCGCGGCAAGGCTCACATTCAACCGAAAAGAAAAGCTATGGAAACTGGCAGTTCTTTCGGTGCTTTACATGATCCTTTACTTCACCTTTGGATACCTTGTTCCCTGGCAGTTGGCCGAAGCAAGAGAATTTTACCATTCGAGTACCACAAGTATAGGCAACACTACACTTGCATTTATTCAAATTGTTCGCGGAGCTATGTGGGTGCTGTTTTGTCTCCCTGTACTATTCAATTTGAAAGGTGGAAACATTGAAAAATTAGTTATCATCACATTGATGATGGCTTTGTTGCCAACCATCCTGCTCTTAATGCCCAACCCGTTTATGCCATTTTCAATACGCATGGCTCATTTTGCCGAAATATTCATGTCGAACGGAATACTTGGAGCTTGTATCGTTTGGTTGATGACATCGAAAATATTTAAACCAGAAGACGTTAAGCCCAGTATTGCGCAGGCATAAAAAAAATTGATAATTTTAACCTGCCGGGAGCAAATAACAATTGATTCCCGGCATAATCGATTAACCATGAACAAAAGAAAACTCATCGACTTTTTCCTGCCATTTCCGTGGAATATTCATGCCCGAATACTGTTTCTCAGTTTGGCAGGTTCAATCGTGTTTTGGCTTTTTAAAGGGAACGGCTATTTTGTGCAGTCCATGATGGTGGGCACATCAATCATGGTCATTGATAGTGAGATCATTTTCTGGGTTTCGAGGTCGTTATTCAATTCGGTCAATAAAAGTTCGCCTCGCGAGGTAACATTTCAAATAATCTCGAGGGTGCTGGTTTTTCTAGTGTTAATTATGGTGGTTGGTACTTCTGTTGCATCGGGGGCTATGCTGTTGATGAACATGTCGAACGGGAGCACTTTTGCTGAAGCATTCTATTTTGTGAGACAAAATGAACTCAAAGGAATTGTCGATTCATTGGTTATTGCCTCTCTAATAGCAACCTTTATGTTTTTCTTTATGATGTGGCAAGATGCCATGAAAAGCGGCTTTAAAGCTAGAGAACAAGCCTTGATTTATCAAAGCGAAACGTTGAAAAACCAGGTAAACCCGCATTTTCTTTTCAATAGTTTAAATACTCTTTCTTCGCTTATTCCTACCAATCCTGAAAAGGCTGAACTCTTTACCCAAAAACTTTCTGTGATTTACCGTTACATTCTTGAAAACCGTGAAGCCGAAACCGTTCCCCTGGAACAGGAGATCAACTTTGTAATGGATTATTATTTTTTGCAGAAAATCAGGGACGAAGAGAAAATTGATCTGACGATTGAAATTGAAAACCCCGATTGCCGAATACTCCCAATTTCGCTTCAATTGTTGGTCGAAAACGCATTCAAGCATAACGTGGCAACCCGTGAAAAACCGTTGCATGTAACTATTATTCAGAAAGAAAATTGGATTGAAGTGCGCAATAACCTACAGCCGAAAAGTCAGTTGAACCCGTCATCGGGATTGGGGCTGAACAACCTTTCTGAACGTGTAAACTTGCACAGTGGGAAAAAACTTGTGATTGAAAAGACCGAGCAAGAGTATGTTGTGAGGATGCCGATCGTTTGCATGGCACGCGAATGAATTTTTTTGAGTTTTACATCAGCTTAAACAAATAGAAGAAAGTGACAAAAATATTAATCATAGAAGACGAGCGGCTTGCAGCAGAAAAGCTTGAGCGGATGGTTGTCCAATTGCGTCCCGATTGGACAGTGCTTGGCCCCATTGAAACAATAGAACATACTGTAAAGTGGCTTTCATTGAATCAGGTGCCTGATTTGATTTTGATTGATATTCAACTTGATGATGGCATCAGTTTCGAAATTTTCGATCAGATAGAGGTGGTTTCTCCTGTGATTTTTACCACCGCTTACGATGAATATGCAATCCGTGCGTTCAAGGTAAATAGCATTGACTACTTATTGAAGCCTATCGACCCCGATGCACTGGAAATTGCGTTGACAAAATTCGAACGGCTGAAGGACCGGCTTGCATTCGATCATCTTAAAATTGATACAGTGCGCCAGCAGATAAGCAAGAATTACAAAAGCCGCTTCCTGCTTAAGATTGGGACCAATATGTTTTCAGTGCTCACGCGTGATATCGAACTATTTTTCATCAGTGAGCGATCGGTTTTCATACGCACTTTCCAGGGTAAAACCTACGATGTTGACTATTCGCTCGATCAGGTACAGCAGTTGGTCGATCCTGATCAATTTTTTCGCATCAACCGCAATTACTTGGTCAATATCGATTCGGTAAACAAGCTGGTGAGTTATTCATCAAGCCGCATCAAACTTGAGCTGCAACCTGAATTCAAAGCCGACGACCTGATTGTGAGCCGCGAAAAAGTTTCTGAATTTAAAAAATGGATGGATAGGTAACCTGAATCGGAAGGTTTTCCTAATCCTCACATTTAATAATTTTAGTTTTTTTTGAAAACAATAAAAGAGTTCATGAACCCAATAATCGATTATTATTTTCTATTTTTAAGCATTGATAATGAATCGTTTTTGATTAAGAGCTTTTATTAAATTTTCAGGGGACTATTAGCGCTGGTTTCATTTAATTTCGGTTTTTGAAACCTATTGGGCGATGACATCTACATAAACAAGGGGGATTTTATACGATGAAACGCTTCTTCCTTTTCATTATTTTATTATCGGCAACGCTGAGTATACCTGTTGTGGCCAATGCCGACGACTATGCCGACAACTTACTGAAACTTATTTCGAAATACGAAAAGGAGAATGTGGTTGATAGCCTGTTAAATACCCGCCTTGAGCTGATAAAATATGTAAGGAATTCCGATTTCGAGTTATTCCTTCGATTATCGAATGCAAATCTTAAACTGGCTAAGCAGGAGGGGTTAAATTGGGGGCAAATTGACACCTACATGGAAATGGCCGATGTGTTCATTTTAAAAGGAATATTCAGCGAAGCATTAACCCTTTTGAACGAAGCACTCAAACTGGCCGAAATAGATGAATACCGTCCTTATGTTGGATGGGTGAGTATCTCAATTGGGAATGCCTACGAAGGAATGGTTATCTTTCCCAAAGCAATCGATTTTTACCAACGTGCTTTTCAGGTTTTTCAGGAAACTGAAAATACTGAAGGAATGGCTTTGTCTCTTTCAAATATTAGCAATTGTTTCAAAGAATTGAATGAGCTTGATAAAGCTGAGGAATACTTGGCTAAATGCATTGAATACCGCAAGCAGTTGACCAATTTAGTCGAACTTGGTTATGCTCAAATGTACCTGGCTGAAATAAAAATGAACAGAGGCAGATACAGTGAAGCCAAAACCGAATTTGAGTCGATTTTTGATTTCATTTCCAAATCGATGACTGAATTTGACGATGCATTTCAAGTGAGTGAAGCAAAAAACCTACTCGCAACTTTGTTGAAATTTCTTTCCGATTGCGAAAGGTTACGGGGTAATTCAGTTGGATCCATCAAATATCTCGAAAATGCGGTTTTCTTTAGTAAAGAGGTTGATAATGTGTTTAATATAGCAGCCTACTATAACTTGTTGGGAAACATTTATTTTAAAGAGCGAAAGTATGGAATTGCCATTTCGTATGCCGATTCAGCAGCAAATATTGCCAATGCCGGAAGGATTTTTATTGAAGAAGCAAAATCGTATCAGCTGTTTTCGTCAATTTATTCACACCTGAACCAACCCGAAAAAGCGCTTAATTACTATAAACAATTTAAGTCGATAAACGATTCGATGTACAATAAAGCTGTGATTCAGGCCATATCCGATGTCGATGTTTTGGTTAAAACGGTTGAACAGACAAAAAACAATCAGATTCTTGCCTTGAAAATTCAACAGGACAAGAAGTTAAAAAACATAGAGTTCATTGCAACCAGTTTGTTCATTCTGGCTGTTTCCATAATTGCCTATCTGATTTTTCAGCGATATAGAAAGGTGAAAAGGCTAAATAATCAACTTTCGTCTAAAAATCAGCAAATTCTCGAAAACAATAAAATTCAAGAAGCGTTGAATGGAGAGCTCCAAAGCCTTATAAAATCAAAAGATAAATTCCATTCTATCATTGCTCACGATTTGAAAAGTCCATCAGCAACAATTTTTAGCCTGCTATCTCTTTTGAAACAATCATATCATAATTACAATGATAAATCAAGGCAGGATTTGATCAATATGGCATATGAATCATCTGATCAAACTCTTAAGTTGCTCGATAATTTGCTTACTTGGTCAAGAATTCAGGGGGGGCACTTGAAGGTCGAATTTGCCAGTTTTAATCTAACCGAGGTATTGACCGAGAGCAATAACTTGATGCTCCAACCTGCAAAAAATAAAGGCATTACACCTAAAATTGTGAAAAGTGATGATGTAATTGTGAAAGCAGATAAGGAGATGATTACCACTGTGATCAGAAATCTTCTTACCAATGCCATTAAATTTTCTTCAACTGGAAATCACATTGAATCAGGGATCAAGTTAATCGACCGCGAAGTTGAAGTTTGGGTGAAGGATGAAGGCATAGGAATCCCAAAATCAAATTTAGATTCGTTATTTGATGTCGATTCAAAATTTCAACGTAGAGGAACCCAAAAGGAATCAGGAACGGGATTGGGGCTTCAACTTTGTAATGAATTTATTAAACTGCACAAAGGGAGAATGTTGGTTGAAAGCGAAGAAGGTAAAGGGAGCCGGTTCTCTTTTATAATCCCTGTTTAATCAGTGAGATAGTTGTTATCGGTAATGCGTATATTTCTTCTCAGTGGTATTTTGGGTACAAAAAAAGCGGTACTATTACCGCTTCTTCTTATGTCTTACTAATGGTTGTTGACCTTTTTCTGTTGTCGAATACTAGTAGTATAAAAACCGTTTGATTTTTTTTGTTGCAGTTTTTTCGAACGGTTCTATTTGAGCAACAACAAGCTGGACTTTCGAGAATTTATTCACTTTGGAGTTTACGTACAATTGTAATTCTTTGGTGAGTTCATTAAGATAATTTTCGACGTATTGATTTGCCTGATCTTTAAGGTAGGCATATTTTGATTCCAGTTCTTCCATGTTAAAATGAACCATTGCAACAAGTTTCCCTTTTTTCTGAACCACAACCGATTCTAAAACATGTTTAAACCTGTTGATGATTTCTTCAATTTCTTCGGGATAAATATTTTCGCCGCTTGCGCCAACAATCATGTTTTTCAATCGACCTCTGATCGAAAGATAACCCGTTTTATCAAAGCAACCTAAGTCGCCTGTTCTAAACCAACCTTCAGGAGTTATGACATCGGCAGTTAATTCGGGTTCTTTGTAATAACCCTTCATCACATTGTCGCCTTTTGCCCAAATTTCACCTTCACCTGTAATGGGATCAGGGTTGTTGATTTTCAGCGTAACACCATCCATTGCTGGCCCGGTAGTTTGATATTTTCCTTTGAACGAATCGAACCCGGCAAGAAGCGGAGATGTTTCTGTTAATCCGTAGCCAATGGCATAAGGAAATTTGGCTTCTATCAGAAATTTTTCTACCGTGGGATCAAGCTTAGCTCCGCCAATTCCGAAGAATTCAACACAGCCACCAAAAGTTGCCATCAATTTTTTCCCGGCAACAAGGTTCAGCAACTTTCTCGTAGGTGCAAATTTATAAAGAATACGGGTTGCGACCTTGCTGTTGATGCTTGGCAGCACTTTTCCCTTGTATACCTTTTCAATAATCAACGGAACCGACAACATTATTGTTGGTTTTACTTCCAACAACGCTGGCATTAATACCGAAGGTACAGGTGGCTTGCGCAAGTACCAAATTGTAGCGCCTCCTGCAAATGGCAGCAGAAATGCAACGGTATTTTCATAGGTGTGCGAAAGTGGTAGTATTGAAAGTAAACGGTCTTTAGAGGTAATATTGTGTATTTTCCCCGACCCTTTTACTGTAAAAGTTAAGTTCCAATGCGAAAGCATTACGCCTTTCGACTTTCCTGTTGTTCCTGATGTATAAATGATTGAAGCGAGATCATCTTTTTCTACCCGATATTCTTTTTGGGGTAAAATGTCTTCATTGGTAAATGAGGGTTGATCGAAAATTCCATTGTGCGATATTTCTGAAAAATTATCGACTAACATGATCAATTCCAAATTTGGAAGTTTCTCATTATCAATTTTCCTGTATAGGTTTTCTGAAACGAAAAGAGCCTTAACTTCGGCATGAGTCAATACATTTTCAATTTCACTTTCAGAAAAATCGGGTAAAATGGGTACAACAACTGCTCCCATTGAAACAATGGCAAAATAGGCAATTCCCCAGTTGGGCTGGTTTGTACTTAAAATGCCAATTTTATCACCTTTCTCAATCCCTTTCGATTCAAGAAATGCAATTACTGAATTTACTTTTTGAAAAACTTCGTGATAGGTTAATGCTCTCTCTCCCACAAAACCTAACGCTAATTTTGATGCATTCTGTTTAACCGACTCGTTAAACATTGCACCCAGCGTATCAATTACCATACTCCCCATTTTTATTATCACTATAAAGGAACTAAAATTATTATGAATTCGTATCGTTTCAAGGTTTATTAAATTGATTGGCGGTTTTAAGTTGTTGTATTGCAGTAGGATGTGTCAAAGTACCAATAGACTATAAAATGCAATTTTTCAAAAAAGGCACTCAATTTAGTTGGTGCTGAGCCATTTTTTACCATTTTTAGGGTCACATTTTTCAATTATGACAAATTCTGAAATAATATCAAGTTTGGCTCGGATTCTTGAATCTGAATTTCGAAACGAATCGAGTGGGCACGATTGGTGGCACATTTATCGGGTTTGGAATCTGGCGAAAAGAATTGCGGTAAAAGAGAATGCCGAGCTCTACATTGTTGAACTTGCTTCGCTTTTACACGATGTTGACGATTGGAAATTTGCCGATCATAACGGGCCTTCAAAAACCATTAAGCTTCTTGAATCTGTAGGAGTCGATAATGAAACCATTGAGCTGGTAACCGAAATAATTAGCTCAGTTTCGTTTAAAGGCGCAGGTGTTGAAACAATTCCGCAGACCATTGAAGGAAAAATAGTACAGGATGCCGACCGGCTCGATGCAATTGGCGCCATTGGTATTGCCCGAACTTTTGCTTATGGGGGTTTTAAAGGTAGAAATATTTACAACCCTGATGTTGAACCAATTCTTCACAGTTCATTCGATGATTACAAAAAATCAGCATCACATACCATCAATCATTTTTATGAAAAATTACTTTTGCTGAGGGACCGTATGAATACTCAAACAGGAAAAGAATTAGCTGCAAAGCGACACCTTTTTATGGAAACGTACCTCGAGCAGTTTTATAGCGAATGGAATGCAAATAGTTAAAAACAACAAAATGAATACCGATAAATTGATCGATTTTTTTAAGAACGATCGTTACGCACAACTTACAGGAATAGAAATATTAGAAGCTTCAACCGGTTACTGCAAAGCAAAGCTCGAGATTGAAGACAAACATCTGAATTCAGCAAATGTGGTACAGGGAGGTGCAATTTTTACCCTTGCCGATCTTGCATTTGCTGTGGCATCGAACAGCCACGGACAATTGGCACTGGCCATCAATGTAAACATCACATTTTTGAAAGGAAAATCAACAGGAACTCTTTATGCTACGGCTACCGAAGTTGCTGACCCTGCCCGCATTGGTGCTTACGATGTGTTGGTAACCGACGAAAACAGTGCTGTTGTGGCTCGTTTCAACGGAATTGTATATCGAAAAAATGAGCATCTAAACTTGAAATAGTCAATCTTTCTCCAAATGGTATTTGTTGAAAAAGTCATTCGTTTGTATCGGTTACGAATGACAATTGATTAATGGACAACGAGTATAGCTCTGCAAATTTTCAAAAGCTTTCATTAAGTTCATTTGTATCCTTTATTCAAATTTATTTACTTTCGTCACTTCTTAATTCAAACAATATGAATTTTTCCGGAAAAACCTTTTGGATTACAGGTGCTGCCTCGGGGATGGGGCGTTCAACATCACTTAAACTGGCCAACGATAAGGTGCGGATTATTATTTCCGACCGCGATGTAAAAGGTTTGGAAGATACAGCACGTGAAATTGAAGCACGTGGAAGTTCAGTAAGAATTGAACCTCTCGACATGCTCAATACTCAATCTATTTTCGATACTGCCGCTAAAGTAATTGCTGATGGAGAAAAAATCTCCGGATTATATCAGTTTGCGGGCATCAGCCAGCGTTCATTCGTGGTTGAAACACCTATTGAAAATGTACGCAAAATTATGGAGGTAAACTTTTTTGGTGTTGTCGCCTTAACCAATGCTATTCTTCCGCATATGCTCGAAAACGGAGGCGGACAACTTGGGGCAACGTCAAGCTTAGTGGGCAAATTTGGCTTTCCTTACCGCTCGGCTTACTCGGCTTCAAAACACGCTATTCACGGCTATTTTGAATGTTTGCTGGCCGAATATTCAAAACAAAACATCAAGGTAAGCATTTTTATTCCGGGGAGGGTTCAAACCAATATCTCTAAATTTGCCCTCGATAAAGACGGAAAAGAACATGGAAAGATGGATGCAGGACAAGCCAATGGAATTTCAGCCGAAAAAGCTGCTAATTTAATATACAATGGGCTTCGTTGCGAAAAGAAAGAGATATGGGTAGGCGGTTCAGAAATGATAATGCTGGTCATCAGAAGATTTATTCCACGTCTCTACTATTACCTGGCGCCAAAAATTAAACCAATGTAAGACAATTAACAATCAGCAATATGGCTAAACAGATAAATGGAATCCAGCAATTAGGTGTTGGTGTTGAAAATGTTCAGGAAGCATTTAAATGGTTTCGTGAGAACTTTGGAATGGATATTAGAGTGTTTGACGAAAAGGCAGTTGCCGAGTTGATGCTCCCACATACCGAAGGTAAAACCCGCGAACGGCACGCTATTCTTGCCATTAACATGCAAGGTGGCGGAGGTTTCGAAATATGGCAACACACCGGTAAAAAGCCGTTAAAACCGAACTTTATCATTCAACTGGGCGATTTGGGTATTTCGGTTGGCAAAATGAAAACCAACAACGCGCAATCAGCTTATTCCGATTTCAAAGCTAAAGGGCTAAAACTGCTTACCGAAGTGACCAATGACCCCGCAGGAAATCCGCACTTTTATGTAGAAGATGCCTTTGATAATGTTTGGGAGTTTGTGCAAAACGATTCGGTTTTCACTCAAACAAACGCAAAAAACGGAGGTGTATTTGGTGCTGTTGTTGGTGTGAAAAATATTGAAGAAAGCATGAAAGTATACAGCGGAATTCTGAACTACAACATCGTAGTGTATGATAAAACCGATGTATTTGCCGATTGGCAGGGCGTTGCTGGCGGAACCAATAAATTTCGCAGAGTATTGCTTCGCCATTCCGATAATCTTACTGGCCCGTTTAGTCCGCTGTTTGGACCAACTGAAATTGAATTGATTCAGGTGCTTGATCGTGAGCCTGTCGATATTTTTAAAGATCGTATGTGGGGCGACCCCGGCTTTATCCATTTGTGTTTCGACATGTGGGGCATGGACGACGTTCGGGAAGAGGTAAAACAGAAGGGATTTCCATTCACCGTTGACAGTACCAAACGTGGCGATACGTTCGACATGGGCGAAGCTGCCGGTAGTTTTGCATACATAAAGGCACCCGAAGGCACTCTGATTGAGTTTGTTGAAACACATAAAGTGCCAATTATGAAGAAATTGGGTATCAGCATTGATTTGAGAAAACGCCCGTCGGATAAGCCGCTACCGAGGTTTATACTTAAGCTATTTAGTGTAAAACGTGTAAAATAGGCAGTTCGCATTATATAAAACAGAAAAAAACAGCAAAAAGGTTGCCGGGTTAATTAATAAACCTATATTTGCCACGTTTTAATAAAAGAATAATGAAAGAAGGTAAAGTAAAGTTTTTCAATGAATCTAAAGGATATGGATTCATTAAAGACCAAGAATCGGGAAATGAGTATTTCGTACACGTTTCAGGATTAGTTGATGAAGTTAGAGAAGAAGACGAAGTTTCGTTTGATTTAAGCGAAGGTCGTAAAGGTTTAAATGCGGTAAATGTTAAGCTACTATAATATTTAGTGTTTAGAACGAATTTAAAAAGCCTCGCAGTAATGTGGGGCTTTTTTATTGTCTGCATTGACGATAACTAGCCAAAAAAAACCCCGCAAAAAGCAGGGTTAATTTTTTTAGAAGATGATCTCTTCCATGTTGCTGTCGAAATATTTAGCTTCCAATAATGCGAAGTTCTCTATTCCAACAACTTCAATTTTTTTCTTGTATCTCCAACGCCACTTCCTATAAATCGAATAAAAACCTTTTTTCAAGAAAGCTTCTACAAACGGATGAACTTGAACTACAATATTCTTATGGTTCAGCTCCTTACAAATGTAATCTACTTTACTTGTAATTTCATCGGTAAACAAAATGGTTGGAGTTACCTTTCCAGTACCCTTACAAGCCGGACACACCTCGGAGGTGTCGATGTCTTGTTCTGGGCGTACACGTTGCCTTGTTATTTGCATCAAACAAAACTTACTTAACGGAAGTATGTGATGCTTGGTTCGGTCGGCAACCATAACCTCTTTCATTGTGTTGTAAACTTGGTTGCGGTGTTCCTGATCGTGCATATCTATAAAGTCGATCACAATAATACCGCCCATGTCCCTTAAACGTAACTGCCTTGCGATTTCGCCACAGGCAGCGAGATTGACCTCGAGAGCATTTGTTTCTTGATCATTTCCAACTTTAGCTCTGTTTCCGCTGTTCACATCTATTACATGAAAAGCTTCGGTATGTTCAATAATGAGGTAAGCCCCACTTTTGAATGTTACCGTTTTACCAAAAAGAGCTTTCACCTGTTTGTCGATACCAAAGGCCTCGAACATTGGCGCTCTTTTCTCGTAGTACTTAACGGTTTTCTTTTTCTCAGGAGCTATATTTGCAATATACTCACTAACCTCTTCAAAAACAGTGTAATCGTTAATGGTAATACTGCTAAATTCCGGAGTGTAAACATCACGCAACAACGACGATGTACGGCTTAATTCACCAAGTACAATTCCCGGTGCGTTAACTTTTTTCAACTTCGGTAATACAGATTCCCAACGGTTAACAAGTCGTGTTAGCTCCTGATCTAAGTCTGCCACCATTTTCCCTTCGGAAGCAGTTCGGACAATGACTCCGTAATTTCGTGGTTTAATACTTTGAACGAGTTTTTTCAGCCGGTTTCTTTCTTCAACAGAACTAATTTTTTGAGAAACCGAAACCTTATCACTAAAAGGTACAAGTACCATGTTTCGTCCTGCTATTGATAATTCGGAAGTTAGCCTCGGCCCTTTTGTTGAAATCGGTTCCTTGGCAATTTGCACCATAATGCTCTGCCCCGAACGGAGCAGTTGGGTGATTTTTCCACTTTTATCAATATCCGGTTCAGGGTGCAACCTCGTTGTAGGGGTTGTTCTACCTTTACGCGATACGACATTTTGAACAAACTTGTTCAAAGTAGCGAATTGAGGACCCATGTCAAGGTAATGCAAAAAGGCATCCTTTTCATAGCCTACTTCTACAAAAGCAGCATTAAGGCCGGGCATTATTTTCTTTACTTTTCCGAGGTAAATATCGCCAACAGCAAACTTAGAACCACTTTTCTCCCTGGTCAATTCTACTAGACGTTTGTCTTCGATTAGTGCAAACACAACCTCAGAGGGACTAACGTCGATAAATAATTCGCTACTCACATTAATTAAATTAAGGGAGAATTAATAAATATGTATAAGAACTCTAATTTACATTAAATGATTAAACCTAAGAAGCTGCGCAACTTAGGTTTAATCGTAATTTTTTAAGAATAAGCGGCCTGCTTAATTAAGATTATCTTTTGCTCTTATGGCGATTCTTTCTTAATCTTTTTTTACGCTTGTGCGTAGCCATCTTACCCCTTTTTCTTTTTTTTCCGCTAGGCATAATAACTCTATTTTTCGTCCTTTACTTGATTCACAAATGTCTTAGCAGGTTTGAATGCCGGAATGTTGTGCTCAGGAATGATAATAGTAGTGTTTTTAGAAATGTTACGTGCTGTTTTTTCAGCTCTTTTTTTCACGATAAAACTACCAAATCCTCTAAGGTAAACGTTTTTCCCATCGACTAATGAATCTTTTACTGATTCCATAAAAGCCTCAACAGTTTTCTGTACTGTCACTTTTTCAATTCCAGTGTTTTTTGAAATTTCGTTTACAATATCTGCTTTTGTCATTGCTTAAATTATTTAATTATCAACTATTTATTACGTAAGTGGTTGGCAAAGATAATTTTTTTCCAATAATTATATCAAAACAATAAAGAATTTTTTTCGTTTAATTTCTAAATGTTTAAAACAGCTATGGCTCCTTTATATTTCAGGGAAAATTTATTAGCATGGTATCGTACCGAAAAGCGCGATTTGCCATGGAGAAACACATCTGACCCTTACAGAATATGGGTTTCTGAAATCATTATGCAACAAACCCGCATTGACCAGGGTTTGGCCTATTATGAACGGTTTGTTGATAAATTCCCCTCTGTTACCATTTTAGCATTGGCAAATGAAGAAGAGATTCTCAAAGAATGGCAGGGACTAGGATACTATTCTCGTGCCCGAAACATGCATTTTGCGGCAAAACAAATCGTAACCATGTTCGACAGCCAATTTCCAAACTCGGCTGAACAATTAAATACCATAAAAGGAATAGGAAGCTATACCTCTGCCGCAATTGCTTCAATTGCATTTAATGAACCAATAGCAGCTATCGACGGAAATGTATTCAGGGTTTTAACCCGTGTTTTTGGAATTGATGAACCTATTGACACCACAAAAGGCAAGAAAAAAATCCAGAAATTAGCAAATGAATTGCTCGACACTAAACATCCCGGAGATTACAATCAGGCAATAATGGATTTTGGGGCGCTTCAGTGTAAACCCCGCAATCCAGAATGCAATCAATGTACATTTAAAAACTCTTGTGCTGCTTTTGGTTCAAATAATGTTTCGCAATTGCCAGTGAAATCGAAAAAAACAAAAATCACGAATCGCTATTTCAACTATTTGGTAATCAAAAACGACGATTCCATTTTCGTTAAAAAAAGAGATGAAACCGACATTTGGAAAAACCTTTACGATTTCCCATTAATTGAAACTCCCCAATCAGTTTCTTTCAGCCAACTAACAGAAACCGATTTGTGGAAGTCGATATTTCAAAACTCAAAGCTCATCATCGAATCTATTTCAGAAGAGAAGATTCATATTTTAAGCCATCAGAAAATCCATCATCGTTTTATTACAATTTCATTAACTGACTACATTTTTCTTCCTTCCAAATACATTAAGATTATGAAAAAAAATATATTTGAGCTGGCTGTTCCGAAAGTGATTGAGAATTATATCGAAACAAATTTGAGTTGAGACTTTCACTTCTAGCCGCATAAAAAGTGTTATTAAACAAATAAAATAGCCATTTTTGTGTCATTACGATGTTATTATTGAATACATTTTGTAGATTTATGCTATTGTTAAACATTTAAACCTCAAACAATGTCAGTTAACAAAGTAATTTTAGTAGGAAATGTAGGAAAAGATGCTGAAGTTCGATATCTCGACAATGGCATCGCAGTAGCATCATTCTCTTTAGCTACAAGTGAAGTATATGTAGCTAAAAACGGCGAAAAAGTCACAACAACCGATTGGCACAACATTGTTGCCTGGAGAGCGTTGGGCGAATTTGCTGGTAAATGGATCCTTAAAGGACGCCAAATTTATGTCGAAGGACGCTTACGCAACAGATCGTACGACGACAAAGAAGGTAACAAAAAGTATGTAACCGAGATTTATGCTGACACCATTCAATTGCTGGGCAAAAAAGAGACCAGTGAAGGAAATGGTCAGCAACAAAATGCCGATTACCAAAAAAATGAAACTGTTGCAGTTAATAATCAAGAATTTGACGCCGGAGATTCGGCCGATGATTTACCCTTTTAATTTAAATTGATTGATTTTGGAAACCGATAGTATTCCTTTACCTGACCCACTTATATGGGACTTAAGTTTTTATCCATTAAACTGGATTAGTATTTTAGTATTTCTGGCGCTGGCATTTCTTATTATATGCACAGCCCTTATCTCGGGATCCGAAGTCGCATTCTTCTCATTAACTCCCTCCGATAAATCGATCATCAGGGATTCTAAAAAGAAGACACATAATATTATCCGGGATCTTTTATCGGTCCCGGATAAATTGCTAACAACCGTTTTGGTCGCAAATGTATTCGTAAAAGTTAGCATCGTTATCTTGTCAACCTATTTGGTTCATAAAACCATTAATGTAACAAATACACCAGTACTTGGATTTGTTTTTGAGATATTGGCAATTACGTTCATCCTACTCCTTTTCAGCGAAATATTACCAAAAATATGGGCCAGCAAAACGCCGATGCGGGTTGCTGAATTTATGGCCCGCCCCATAAACCTGTTATCAAAAATTCTCTCTCCAATCAGCTTTATTTTTATAAAGACAACATCAATTGTGACCCTGCGTCAGAAAAAGCACAACCAGAACATCTCTATTGATGAAATATCGCAGGCGCTGGAACTGACAGACGAAGAAGAACTTAGCGATGACAAAGGCATATTGGAAGGGATTATAAAATTCGGGTCGACCGATGTAGACCAGATTATGACCCCCCGGATTGACGTTATTGCAATTGAAATTAATGAAACTTTCGATGAAATCATAAATGTCATCAACGAATCGGGGTATTCGCGAATACCGGTTTACAACGAAACGTTCGATAATATTGAAGGAGTATTGTACATTAAAGATTTACTTCTACATCTTCAAGATCAAACCGATTTCAGATGGCAAACACTTATTCGCCCGACTTATTATGTACCTGAAAATAAAAAGATTGATGACCTTTTGAAGGAATTTCAAAAAACGAAGGTACACATGGCAATTGTTGTTGACGAATATGGTGGTACTTCTGGAATTGTAACCTTAGAAGACATTTTGGAAGAGATTGTGGGAGATATTACCGATGAATTCGACGACGATGATCAGCTTTACTCAAAAATAAACGACTATACATTTATATTCGACGGAAAAACCCAACTTAACGACTTTTACCGCATATGCGATATCGATAACGACCTTTTTGATGATATTAAAGGTGAGGCCGATACACTTGCCGGGCTATTGCTCGAGATGAAAGGCAATTTTACAAAACAGGGCGAAATTCTGAAATATAAAAACATCGATTTCATTACTGAATCGCTCGATAAACGTAGGATCAAAAAAATTAAAGTCGTCTTCAATAATAATTAGCATTAAACGTTAGTCAGAAGCATTACTTTTATTCCAATTATGAAGCTTTACCATTTTCCAATTGCTCTTTTATCGATACTAATGCTGCTTGGGGGCTGCAAAAAAATATATGTACCAAAGCCCAAAGCATATTCCAGGATTGAATTTCCTGAGAAAAAGTATGTCAGAACAAATTTACCCTATCCATATCAATTTGAATACCCAACTTATTCGGTATTAAAACCCGACACATCGTCACTTGCTGAACCTTATTGGATGAATGTTGAGATACCAGACAACAACGCAAAGTTCCATTTGTCGTATAAAAAAGTAAAAAACAACTTGCAAGAACTCACCGAGGAATCGAGGGAACTTGCATACAAACATGCTATAAAAGCAATTGCGATTAACGAAAAACTATACATCGATCCCGAAAAAAAGGTATTTGGAACCATTTATGAAATTAAGGGAAACGTTGCTTCACCTTTGCAATTTCACCTAACAGATAGTGTTAACCATTTTTTGCGAGGATCGTTCTACATAAGCGAAGTCCCTAATTACGACTCACTTAAACCTGTAATCGATTTTCTTGAAAAAGATATTGACCACATGATTGCAACATTCAACTGGAATTAAAATGCCCTTAATCTACAACACATACGAAACCAGCTATCGTTTGTCAATTTGGGAAACCAGCGAACCTCTTGAATACTTCGAAAACAAAGCACATCTGTCGCCAACCGACACCTCTGTTTATGAAAAAATGACCAGTATTTCGCGCAAAAAAGAGTGGATTGCAGTACGTGTTTTATTGAACGAGGTGTTGGGATTTTGGCCTCAAATAATTTATACCGAGGCGGGTAAGCCGATACTCCAAAATCACACCCGACATTTAAGCATATCTCATTCGAAAGATATGGTGGCTATTTTACTTTGTACAAGCCCTTATGCCGGAATTGACATTGAACGCACCGACCGGAATATCGAAAAGGTTTCAACCAGGTTTCTCTCTTCAACCGAAATAAGTTACCTTGAAAAAAGGGATATTGAAAACAGTAAAATCCTTTATTGGTGCGCAAAAGAAGCCATTTTCAAAGCTGTAAACGAGCAAAATATCTCCTTCTCAAAGCAAATATTGATCGATGAAATATCTGAAACGAGATCAATGTCAGGCCATTTTATTTCAACAAACGAAAACATCGATTTTTTGCTTCATTCTATGGAAATGAATAATAATTTCGTTGTTTGGACTACCGAATCAGTTGTAAAGTAACAACGGTCTCAAAAACATCCTTAACTTTCTGTTGTTTATATAATTCGACTGATTATTCAATCAAATCCGAATTGCAAATTTATTGATACCTATAAGTTTCAACGCAATGAAAAAGACAGAACCACATATCGTCGTCATATTTGGAGCATCGGGCGACCTCACCAAACGCATGTTGATCCCGGCCTTATTCAACCTTCATCAGCAAAATTTGCTGGGACATCCGTTTGCCATTTTGGGTGTTAGCCGCACAGCTATGACCAACAGTGAATTTCGCGATCGGATGATGGAGTTTCTTCCTGTGAACGAAACCAGTGCCGATTTTATTGAACACCTCCACTACGAGGCAATCCAAACTGATCAACCAACTGATTATCCACGCTTAAAATTAAGAATCGACAACCTGCTTTCAGCCATTGACGCTCCGGCAAATATCCTTTTTTACCTTTCAACCCCTCCTAATCTTTATACTTTAATCCCAAAATATCTGGCAAAAGTTGGATTGAACCTCGAAAACGATGGTTTTAAACGGCTGATTATCGAAAAACCTTTTGGAACCAACCTTGAAAGTGCCCAACAGCTAAACAAGAACCTGTTGAAATTTTTTCACGAAGATCAGATTTACCGTATCGACCATTATCTGGGCAAAGAAACAGTGCAAAACCTATTGGTATTGAGGTTTTCAAACTCCCTTTGGGAACCACTCTGGAACCACAAATACATCGACCATATTCAAATTACATCTTCTGAATCGCTTGGAGTTGAAAAACGGGGTGGATATTACGATCACTCGGGAGCCTTGCGCGACATGCTGCAAAACCATCTAATGCAACTGGTTGGGTTGGTTGCCATGGAACCGCCAACAGTGATCAATGCCAATGCGATAAGGAATGAAGTTTTGAAGGTTTTTCAATCCATCAGGCCACTGGAAAAAGAATCGATGAACGAAAAAACAGTTCGGGGCCAATATACCTCATCGAACATTAAAGGAGAACACGTTTTAGGCTACCGCGAAGAAGAGGGAGTTGATGCAAACTCTCGTACCGAAACATTTGCAGCCATTACCCTGAATATAGACAATTGGCGCTGGGCCGGTATACCTTTTTATATACGAACAGGAAAAAAAATGCCTATACGAGCTACCGAAATTGTGATCAATTTCAGACCAACTCCGCACCATTTGTTCGATAGCCTGAACAGTTCCGTTAATCGTCCCAACCAACTAATCATTCGTATTCAGCCCGACGAAGGAATTCTGCTGAAAATGGGATTGAAAGAACCAGGCGCAGGCTTCAATGTAAAAACTGTAAACCTCGACTTTCATTACTCCGACCTCACTGATTCCTATCTTCCAACAGCTTACGAACGACTCCTGCTTGATTCCATTCATGGCGATGCAACCCTCTATGCACGTGGCGACAACGTAGAAAAAGCTTGGGAAATAGTTCAGCCTATACTTGACGAATGGGAAAATAATCCCGACTTTCCGCTTCATGGCTATCCTGCGGGAACTTGGGGACCGTTGGCTGCCGAAGAAATGATTTCGGATCAGATCAATGGATGGCGTTACCCGTGTAAAAATTTAAGCAACGACGGGGAATATTGTGAACTGTAAAACAAGTCATTGGTCAATAGTCATTAGAAAAAGATGATTCAAGTATTAAGAAATACCAACGAGATAGCCGAAGCCATTGCAGAGATGCTTTTTGAACTGATGAATAAAATCGGCAATAAACCAATCCATATAGCCCTTTCGGGAGGAAATACCCCAAAAGCAATTTTCAGTTACCTAAATGAAACTTACGGCAAAAGAATTGCAAACCAACGTTTCCACTTTTGGTGGGCCGATGAGCGTTGCGTGCCGCCAACCGATGAAGAAAGTAACTACAAATGGGCTTACGAACTTTTGCTAAAACCGATCGGCATTTCCAACACCAACATTCACCGTGTTATGGGTGAAAACAATCCAGAACAAGAAGCACTTCGCTATTCCGAAGAAATTCGAAAATGGATTCCTGTTGAAAATGGATTCCCTTTATTCGATTTTATACTTCTTGGCTTGGGAGAAGACGGACATACTGCCTCCATCTTCCCCCACAATATTGAATTGCTTACATCCGATAAATGGTGTGAAGTCGCAACTCACCCAACTTCAGGGCAAAAACGAATTACGCTTACCGGAAAAGTGCTAAACAACTCCGAAATTGTGGTATTCATCTCAACCGGAGCTAGTAAAGCTTTAGTGGTACAAAATGTAGCCATCGATGCAAAACCAGAATATCCGGCATCGCATGTAAAATCACAATCGGGTGAGGTGATATGGTTGTTGGACAAAGGGGCTGCTGATTTAATTTAAACGGCAAAGGGCATTGGTTTTTCACTCGAACCCTGCATTTACATCGCTGACTACTAAAAGAATACAAACATCTACAATCAGCAATAATATTGACCGACAGAGTCTACAATTAAAGAAAGACCCTATTACCGGACGGTTATCCCTCCAAATAGGAAAACTTCAGAACGAAAATCATGAATTATTAAACGATAAGAAAGGTATTCGCAATAGCTATATTACAAATACCTTTTTAACTATTTAGCATACCCAATACAGTGTGCAACAGTAATAAATTGATTTGAATTTAGTTTCAACTTCGCCTCCAATACTTTTTTATCAATTGCCCCACGAGCTCCGGTAGTCAAACCAGCCGATGTACAATAAAGGTAAATATTCTGCGAAATGTAACCAGCATCGATGTTAGCAGTGTTGATTTTCCCTTCGTTGCCGCCATCTCCCATTTTGGAGAAGTTGGCAACCAATACCACTTGAACAGGAGCATCTTTTACAAACTCTTGCGAACTCCCAAACGATCTGGCATCTTCAGAACTTACCTGAACCAACGAATTTGCTTTGGCATCGTAAACATATACGCCGGTTTTCAGCAGCACATACAAATCGGTTTCTTGAAAATTACGGGCCGAGGGTGCTGTACGTTTTCCATCGGCACGGTTAATTCCAAATGCAGCCCAAAGAAGATCAGACAATTGCTGATTCGTAAGTTCTTTGGTTTGAAACGATCGCGAAGTAGACCTTTTTGCAAGAGCTTCCATTAAAGGCATTCCACCCGTTTTTTTGGGCTGTGGAAGTTGGATGCTGTTTTGAGCCAATAGTTCCAAGCTCAAGATCAATAGCGAAATAATAAAGAAATTTTTTTTCATCCGAATCTATTTTTTAAAGCAGAATGAAACTTGCATATGAGTAGTGGCTAACACCAATCGTTGTTGCATTCGTGTTTGTATATGTAACAAACATATTCGTTTCAAGCAATTACTTTTTTTGTTTTTTTATTCTCAGGTTAATATTCATTTATCGTCTAATACGCAGTTTCATTTCAAAATTTATCAATTGTATAATTAAGCAGGACTCTTTTTCAAAAATAGCACAAGCACAAATACCTTGATTTCAGAATGGTGTTATTGTAATGTTAATTGAGCAACACACGAAGGATCATTAAAATTAACCATTTGTTATTCAATAGAAATGTGAATAAAACAGTCAAATTAAGAACTTTGAAGAAATGAATACAGAAAATTATAATAATTGTTAAGTATGAACAAAAATCGTTAACGAAAAACAAGCTTTTGTCTTTTTTTGCGTTACTTAGTTTTAACTCAAAAAAATGTCATGAAAACGTTCTTAATCACCCAAATTTTAGTTTTATCGGTTTTGATAAGCTTCGCCCAATCAACTTACCAATGGCCCATTCAAGATCTCGACACTGCCCGCGATGCCAGTTATCTTTCGAATGAAGAAAAAGATGTCATTCTTGAATTGAATAAAGTGAGGCACAACCCGGCAATGTATGCTCAATTTTGTATGCAATGGATGGAAATTTTCTATTCAAATAAACTGCTGCAAATACCAGGGAAAACCATTTACAAAACAGAAGAAGGAAAAACAGCATTTCTTGAATGCATCGAAGCTCTAAAGAAAGCTGAACCTGCACCAATCCTTCACCCTTCAAGGGGATTGACCAAAGCCTGTGAACTTTTGGTTTACGATCAAAGTTTAACCGGAAACACTGGACATAAAGGAAGTGGGAACAGCTCTCCAATTGACCGCATGATACGTTTCGGAAATCCCGTTGGATCGTATGCCGAAAACATTCATTATGGCGATTGCGAACCCAATTTTATAGTTATTTCCCTGCTAATTGACGATGGTGTTCGTTCTCGTGGCCACCGACTTAATATTCTCAACAAGGACTTTAACGTCACAGGAATTGACATTGGCAGTCATAAGGTTTACCAAAATATGTGTGTAAACACATTTGCTACCAGTTACATCGATAAATAAAAAAGATACGACAGAACAAACCGTTATGCTGCGATGGGTTACCTTTATGCATTATTTGGAAGACTGCACTGGCGTTTTAAAAAATATTTTAGGTACAAAACATAAATAACAAGTAATTTCTTTTATCTTAACCGTACTAAATGGTTAGGATATGAAGATTCAAATCAAAGTGGTTGAGTCGAAAAACGACTTACGTAAATTCATCTATCTTCCCGAAAAAATTCATAAAAACCATCACAACTGGGTGCCGCCAATCTATATCGATGATTGGGAATTTTTTAATACTCAAAAAAATAAATCGTTTCAACATTGCGAATACGTTCTACTTTTAGCTTACAAGGAAAACGAAGTGGTTGGCAGGTGCATGGGGATAATACACCATCCTTACAACCAACAACATAACGAGAAATACGGTCGGTTTTCGTTTATTGAAACATGGAACGATCAGGATGTTTATCATGCCTTAATCGAATATGTTGCCAATTGGGCAAAAGAAAAAGGTATGGAAAAACTGGTTGGGCCACTTGCCTTTTCAGATAAAGACCCACAGGGTTTCCTCATCGAAGGATTTGATGAACCGAATGTGATTGCATCGAACTGCAATTTCTCCTACATGGTAGACTTAACCGAACACGAGGGATTTACAAAAAAGGTTGACCTTGTGGAGTATAAGATTGAAATTCCCGATGAATTGCCTGAAATTTATAAAAAGATTGAAGACCGATTCCATCGAAATGAATCACAAATACGAATTCTTGATTTCAAAAGCAGGATGCAAATCAGGCCACTGATACGCCCGGTCCTTCAACTAATAAACAACACATTTACAAATATTTATGGTTTTACCCCTTTTTCGGAAAAGGAGATGGACGATTTCGCAAACCGCTACCTTTGGCTCATTAACCCGCATTTTATCAAGGTTGCATTGAATGAAAAAAACGAAGTTGTGGGAACCATTATCGGGATGTCAGATTTGGGAAAAGGTATCCAAAAAGCAAAAGGACGAGTGCTTCCTTTTGGGTTCTATCATATTTTAACTGCCGGGCATAAATCGAAACAAATGAACCTGATGTTGGGAGCGGTTGACCCTCGTTATCAAGGACGCGGAATTGATGTGCTGATGGGAATAAAAATGATTAAATCGGCCAAAGCTGAAGGAAAAACGGTTATCGATTCGCACCTCGAACTGGAATACAACACCAAAGTACGTGCTGAAATGGAACGTATGGGTGGAGTTGTTTACAAGAAATATCGGTTATACGAAAAAGAGATTTAACGTTAAATGATTCAAATAACAACAAACCAAACAATTACATCAAAAATCACACAATGCAATCATTTTAATATTTGACAAATAAAAAACCCAAATTGTAAGTTAATACAATTTGGGTTTTAAAATTATAATTGAAACCTAACCTAGTAATTTTCGTTTTGTTCCATATTTGGATTCAAATCCAATTCGGCTTTTGGAATAGGCAAAACTTCGTGAGTCCCTTTTTCGAAACCCCGATATGAACAATACTTGTCAGCTACACCCCAGCGAACCAAGTCTTTCCAACGAACACATTCGCCACACAATTCGCGAAAATTTTCCAGCTCCAAAGCAGCTTTTATTTGCTCTTTGCTTAATCCAGAGGCTAGTTTCCAGCTCTGACCCGTATATCCTTTATAAGCACGCTCACGCACCTTGTTTATGTAATCAACAGCTTCGGTTGTTTTACCGGTTTCGTTCAATGCTTCGGCATATTGCAAGTAAGCATAGGCAAGCCTGAAAAGCGGAATATTCGATTCATTGGCTCCCAAAGTTCCTCCGGTATTTAAAGCATGACGGTCAGAATCGATGAATTTCTTTGGACTGTAAAAACTTGTACTATATGAATAAATGGTCCATTTTTCATTCGAAACTAAGGTGTCTCCTTGAATAAATGCTGTTGCTTTCCAACGTGGATCCCATGTTCCTTCAATCCATTTGTAGATTGGAGTCATATTCGCAACATAAGTTGTAACATCGAATTGAGAAATCAAGTTGTTCTTCAACTCCTCGGGACTAACGGTTTTTCCTTTCAGCGAAGATATGTATGCATACATATCGTTGGGCATTCCCTTTGTGTCAGAGTTGTCGAGATAAGCTTGTGTAATGGTGTACGAAAGAGCAAAGTAATCGGAAGTTTCGTACGACACACCTGCGTTTCCACGTCCAAGCTGAGATGGAGCAAATTCAAGTGCCAAACTTTGAGCAGAACCGCCAACCCATGGATTCAACGATGAAAAATCAGCATATTGTAGTTCGAAAATTGATTCTGAATTATTTTCGTTCTTTCCATGAAAGTTCACAGAAAAATCATCGATTAGCGAGTAAAGTCCCAAGGCAAAAAGTTTGTCGTATGATGCAATTGCTTTGTCGAACTGATTTAACCACATATGGGTAGTTGCAGCGTAAGCAATTGCAGCACCCTTGGTTGCACGCCCCAAATTTGTATTGTCCCATTTCGAAGGAAGCCTTTTCTCTGCTTCTTCAAAATCGGCAATTATTTGTTTGTACGATTCGCCAACCGAAGCACGTTTACAAAACATCTCTTCGCGGCTTTGAGCTACTCGGGTTATCAATGGGATTCCTAACGCCGATGTGTCTTTTTCGGGATAATACGCACCGTACATTTGCAACAAATAAAGTTCGCAAAACCCACGCAGAAAATAAGCCTGACCCACAAGTTGATCTTTCGCTTCCTGACTGATCAATTCGTCGTTCATCTCAGAAACATGTGTAATTACATCGTTGCTGCGCATGATATCCCTGAAAAGGTCTTTCCAAATTAACCAATCGATTTTATTTTCCGACTTAACGGTGAAGGTCATAAACTCAACACGAGATTGATCGGAAGGATAGCAACGGTCGTATTCGCCAGATATGAACGAAGCATATTTGTGGTAATCGAGCCCTAAAAAGCCAGGCTCTTTAATTGAACTGTAAATAGCATTTACAGCGCTGGTCGCATTTTTCTCTGAAGTCCAAAACACCGCATTATCGATGTTGTTCGGATCAGAAATTTCCAGAAAATCCTTCTCACAACCGGAAAGAAAAAGAAGGATCGGAGTTAAAAGCAGTATATTTTTTATTGTCTTCATTCCTAATTAATTTGATTGTTTACATTCGGTTCTCAACATCATGAGCCCCTCTTAAAATTCAATTTGAACTCCAACCAGATAGGTTTTATTCTGAGGATAATAACCCCTGTCGATACCCACCGATGTGTTGTCTTTCTCTTCACCAACACTGAATTCAGGATCGATGCCCGAGTAGTTGGTAAAAGTCAGAAGGTTTTGTCCGGTAAGATAAACGCGGAATTTTGACACATTCATCTTTCCTGCAACTTTCGAAGGTAAAGTATAACCCAGTTGAATGTTCTTAATACGGAAATAGGAACCATCTTCGATATAACGGGTCGAAACCGTTGCTGCATTTTTATTGGGATCACTCAATGTAACACGGGGAACATTCGTGTTTGTATTATCTGGAGTCCAAGCATTTAATATCGATGTTCCGTAGTTGCCATCACCTGCCACATTTTCTAAATAATAACGGAAACTGTTGTACACATCGCGCCCCTGCACACCTTGTCCGAAGAATGAAAAGTCGAAATCTTTCCAGTTCATGCTAACATTTACCCCATAAATCCATTTTGGCCAAGGGTTACCTATCATTGCTTTATCGGCATCGGTAATGCGGCCGTCGGGTGTGTTCACAATTTCTTTATTGGCATCGCGCCCTGCTATGTCTTTCCATCTATAATCGCCAGGAGCTGTTCCTTTATACTGATAATAAACGCTGGCAAAATCTTTGATCGTTTTTGTTGTATTCGGATTATTAGCCAACTCTGCATCGTAAGCCTTCTGAGCTGCGGCTGAATTTAATGCGTTCAACTCGTCTTGCGATTGGAATATTCCTTCATCCTGATAGCCATAGTAATAAGCAATTGGGTAACCCGCTTCGATACGCGAAACTTTCGACGATCCTAACAGCGTCATATCACCCGAAGCGATCACTTGATTTTCATTCAATTGTATTACTTGATTTTCATTGTACGAAAGGTTTCCTGAAACGGTGTAACTGAAATCGCCAATTTTATTGCGATGTGTTACTGCAAATTCAATTCCCTGGTTTTTGATTTCTCCAATATTGATCGAAGGATCAGAAGATAAGTCGCTTTCGTCGCCACCATCGTAACCATAAGTAAACCCGGCTGAAGGAGGAAGCGAAACTGCGATTAGCATATCGCTGGTTTTTTTCAGATAATAATTCGAAGTAAATTCCAGTTTATTGTCGAACAATCCAAGATTAAAACCTGCATCAAACTGGGCAATTTCTTCCCATTTTGCCTGTTTATTTGGGAATCGGGCTATTGCAGCACCTTCAACCAATGTTTCCGGATTTCCTACTACATAATACAAAGGGGAAGTCATGTAAACTTCATTTCCCAGAAAAGAAGGAATACGGTCGCTACCTAGCTTTCCATAACCCAATGTTACTTTCAAATAACTAATCTGATCAACCGATGCAAGGAAGCTTTCTTTATGAACATTCCACCCGGCAGAAAATGAGGGGAATACACCCCATCGGCTTAATGCCCCGAATTTTGAAGAACCATCTCGACGGATATTTGCTGTAAACAAATATTTACCGGCATAAGAGTAGTTGAAACGTCCAAATTGCGATAGAACCCGATCAAGTCCCTCATTGCCTCCATTGTCCCTATTGTCTTGTTTTCCTGCATCTAACACGGTTAAACCACCTGCAAAGTCTTTACCTCGAGCCCAAAAATAGGTCCAATCGGTCTTTTGTGATTCAGCACCTGCCATTGCAGTAATGTTGTGTTCTCCAAACGACTTTGTATAAGTCAAGACAGCATTGGCCAATAACTCGTAATTTTCGCGAAAACTATTCCGTATTTCGGCTGCCGGATCGAATAAATGTGTTCCGTAGAAATAAGGTGCACGGTACAAGTCATTCTTTGTTAGGTTAAAATTTCCGCCAACAGTAGTCCTAAAGTGCAAATCTTTAACGATCTCCCAATCGAGGTAAGCATTTGCTTTGATCTCGTGGTTTTTAGAATTGAATTCGTTTTGCATGATGGCGGCAAAAGGATTCTCACCCTGATATTCGTCGACAACAGGATCGGCATAACCAAAACCGCCATATTCATTGGTTGCATCGTAGGCTGGCATGGTTGGAATTGCACGTACAAAGTCGAGCAAATTATTTTTCTTATAAGGATCTTCAGGGTTATAAAAGCTTTTATTGTCTGACGTAGTAAACGTCATGCTCTCGCCAATTTTCAGGGATTTGTTGATGATAAAATCGGAATTTGCTGTAAGGGTAATGCGTTTATAACCGGTATTTACCATGGTACCGGTTTCATCGTAGTAATTCCCCGAAACGTAAAAATTCATTTTGTCTGTTCCACCAGAAACCGACAAATCGATGTTCTTGCTTGGAGCAGGACTAAAAATTTCGTCGAACCAATCGGTTGATGTAGAAGGAAGGTTATCCATATCGGCAATTCGAGGGATACGTGACTTTCCGGCATCGTCGCGAGCTTGGTTTTTGATTTTAGCAAATTCCTGCGTATTCAACATGTCGGGCATATTCACAGGTGAATTTTGTCCGTAATAAGCATTTACTGCAACCTTAGGTTCGCCTTTTGTGCCGCGCTTTGTGGTTACCAAAATTACCCCATTGGCAGCTTCAACACCATAAATGGCAGCAGCCGAAGCGTCTTTCAATATTTCGATAGACTCAATGTTGTTCATGTTAAAATTGGCGCCCGATGAAGATTTCACCCCATCGATTACCCAAATTGGATCGGTATTGTTGATCGACCCTTGACCACGGACAAAAATCTTTGCACCATCGCCAGGAGCACCAGATTTACGGGTAACATAAACACCAGATGCTTTCCCCTGTAACGCCTGATCAACAGATGAAACAGCCATCTTTTGAATATCGGCGGCTTTAATCGATGAGATAACTCCGGTTAAATCGCTTTTCTTTTGAACCCCGTAACCAACAACAACTACATCTTCTATTCCGCGTACATCTTCAGTTAACGCAACATCGATAGTTGAACGGTTATTTACCGCTACGGTTTTGGATTGATACCCTACAAATGAAAAAACCAATTCAGAGTTTCCATTTGAAACTTTTAGAACGTATTTTCCGTCAACATCGCTTGTTGTTCCAACGGTTGTACCTTTAATTACAACATATACGCCAGGAAGTGAAGCTCCCGATCTGGCATCGGTAATAGTACCTGAAACCGTTAGTTCAGCAGGTTCAAATCCATACAAATTTCCTGCATTCAGTCCGATCAGGAAAACAACCATCGGTACAAAAAGGGCTTTGAACCACTCTCGCACAGGATTTAGAAAGGTTTTTTGTAAGTAAATTTTCATTGTCTCAATTAGATTTAATTTTCAGAATAAGCTGATTATTATAGTTTTAACAGAATGGATTGCACGTTTGAAATTGTGGAATAAATTCTGTTTAGTTAGAAAGCAAATGCAAAATTGAAACGTACTTAACGTGTAAAAAAGGAACATATTTAAATGCCTCCTTACAAATCTATTTCCCGAAAAGCATTGACCGAATTTATATTGGCATAATATAGAAAAATCAAGGTTTATAAAAATTCAAAACGTTATCAATTAGCGCATTAGGCATGTGTTGCCGATTGAAAAATATTAACACGATATTGAGTGAAAACATAAGATTTTTAAAAGCCGAAATCAATTTGACATTTTAGCGAGCGTTCGGGCTCTTTTAATGCTGTTCTTATTTATCTTTACATGGAAAGGTAGAGTGAAGATCAACATGGAGGGAAGGGATTTCGTTCCTTTTTGCTTATGTTGCTTTATTGCTCATCGAATATTCACAAAAATTAAGTAATCATGAAGAAGATTCTTTCGCTTGCGGTTATCGGGGTTTTATTATTTCTGATCATTTTCTGTTATGTGCGCTATTTTTTCGTGTTTGGCGAAGGTGTTAAGGCAGGGAACCTGAATTATATTGTAAAAAAGGGATATGTATTTAAAACATGGGAAGGTAAGGTTATTCAGACCGGCATTGTAAGCTACATCCCGGGTTCAGTTCAAAGTAATGAATTTGAGTTTAGTATTGATTCAGATAGTATTGCGTCGGTACTTGAATTGAACAATGGAAAGTTTGTTGAATTGCGTTACAAGGAATATTTAGCTCCATTGCCATGGCGTGGAAACAGTAAATATGTGGTAAGCGAAATTGTTCGTATTGCTGAGGACATTGATCAGCAAAGTTTGACAAAATAGAACCCATATCAATTGTGGTATTGAACTTTGGGCAAACAGAACGACCTCTTTCAGCACTGATGAAGAATTGAAAAGTGGATTGTGCCAACAATAAACAAAAAGAGCTCTGCGTTTTGCAGAGCTCTTTTTGTATCATTAGTAAAGTTTTTAGCGATTTTCCATGTGCTTTTTGTACTTGTTCATGAATTTGTCTACACGTCCTGCGGTGTCAACAAGTTTCATTTTACCAGTATAGAACGGGTGCGATGAACTAGAAATCTCCAATTTGAATAATGGATATTCTGTGCCATCAATGTCAATTGTTTCTCTCGTAGAAGCGGCTGATCTTGTGATCACTACCTCGTCGTTAGACATATCTTTGAACGCTACTAAACGATAATTCTTAGGATGAATACCTTCTTTCATTATACTGCGTTTTTATATTTACACTATTTTATAACGGGTTGCAAAGATAGATATTCAATGAAATTATGCAAAAGTTTTCAACCTAAAATTCCAACTATTTTTTTGCTTCGCCGTTTTGTTTTATCAATTGCTTGTTTATTCTATAATTTGTGGTTTTTCAAAAGGTTTGTCCCTGTCGAACAAATATCGCATTTGGTAATGGGTTTTGTATCGTTTCGCTCCGGTTGCTTTATATAATGCAATAATTTTTGGGTTGAAATCGCCGGCCCACGAAAGTTCAAACTCAGTGTAGTTTTGCTTGTGGGGCATTACTTTATTCTTAAGTTCGTAAAAAATTGCAGAATCGATTCCCGATTTTTGATATTGCTCTACAATTCCCATAATAATAATGCGGGTACGGGTAAACCGCTGTTTCTTTATAAAGCGCATCAGTTTGATGATGTTCCAAAGATTTAGTTTTCCGTTTTTGATGTATCTCAATGCCTGGTTAAAATCGGGGAGCATCACAAACATTGCAATCGGTTCGTTTTCGCAGTAGGCAAACCACACAAATTCTTTGTCGAGCAGCAATTTCGACGATTTGATAAAGTTGTAAAGTTCACCTCTGTCTAGCGGCTTGTAATGTTCGTGCTTTTGCCATGCACCATCGTAAACCTTTGCAAAATCGTCGACATATTTGTCTATCTGATCCCATTCGAAATGGTTGAAACTATATTGTGGTTTTTTATTCACCCACTCCGCAATTTTCCAAAATCTTTCGGGGAACTCCTTTTTCAAATCGAGGTGATAGCTGTATTGTTCGTAGTAAACTTTAAATCCATAAGCTTCAAAGAGATCAATGTAATAGGGTGGGTTGTATGGCATGCCAAAACCTTGCGGCATAAAACCATCGGCTAAAAGTCCGTGGTTCATATAATTTTCTCCCATATTGGCAGGGCCGTCCATGGCCTCAATTCCTTCATTCTTTAGCCAATTTCGGGCAGCGTCGAAAAGTACCGAAGCTGCTTCTTTGTTGTTAATGCATTCGAAAAAACCAATATTTCCGGTAGGTTGCTCAAAAACATGTGCTTTATCTAAATCGATAAACGCTGCTATTCGCCCAATGGGTCGGCCTTTTGTATCAACCAAAACCCAACGTATTGCTTTTCCGTGTTTGTAAAATGAATTTTTTTCCGGATTGAAATTTTCTTCAACCATGGAAGTTAACGGACAAGCAAAGTTTGGATCGTTTTTATAAAGAATGTGGGGAAGTTGATTGAACCGCTTTTTTGATGACCGGTTGTTAACTTCTATTAGTTTCATTTTAATTGTTTTATGTCGTTTCCTGTTAAAAAGAAAATGAATTTACGTGAAATAATTCAGGGTAAATTCATTTTCAATATGGCCAAGATACAAAATATGGCCTGTTTTATCACGAACGAATATTAGTCGCGGCTAGAAAAAATTGAAAGTAGTCTTAAGATATTCACATAAAGCCAAACCAGTGAAACCAAAAGACCAAATACACTGTACCACTCCATGTATTTGGGTGCTCCATATTTGGCACCTTGTTCAATCGCATCAAAATCGAGAAGTAAACAGAAAGCTGAAATTCCGGTTACAATTAAGCTAAATATCAACCCGAATGAGCCATTGCCCGAAAGGAAAGAGACGTTAACACCAAAAAGGCTGGCAATCCAACTGCCCAAATAAACCACCATTAAACCAAGCAGTGCAGCCATCATTCCCCGACGGAATTTTCCGGTTACTTTAATTATCTGTTGACGGTAAATAAATAGCATTGCAAGGAAAACAGCAAAAGTTAAAGCAACCGCCCTGATTACTAATCCGGGGAATTGTGCTTCGAACATAGCCGACAGCCCACCTAAAAACATCCCTTCGAAAATGGCGTAGATAGGGGTTAAGAAGCCAGCACGTTGTTGTGCGAATGTGGCAATAATTGCAGTGATAAAACCTCCAATACCTCCAATTAAAAGATAAAGTTTGATGCTACTTAATGCTGCTGCAGGTGCTGCAGGGTCATAAGCATTAAAGAATTTTTGCCAAGTATAGAACGCGGCGGCAAATACAAATAAAATAACCAGAGCCGTTTTATTCATCGTTCCACGAACGGTCATTCGATCTTCTTCTGCCGAGACAAAGGCACGTTCAAAAGTATTTCTTCCTAAAACAGGATTTGATGTTTGTGATAAATTCATATTCTTATTTTTTGTATGATTCTTAATTTGATCAATTAGTATGCAAACCTAACTTTTGCGACAGTTAAAAATTGATAATTATTTTATGATGGAAAGGAAATCGTCATTGTTTATTGATGTAAGAATTTCTTTTCCAAGGTTTTTCGCATTTTCAGACTCGATAAGCAACAACGAATTGGCAAAGCTGACACATTGTTCGTATATCCCATTGCTGTGGCGGGCTAGCTGACAGACTGACCTGTGAAGGATGTCAAACAATGCAGCATCTTTGGCCAGTGATGGCAGTATTTCAAAGTAGGTTTCAAACATTTCGTCAATGTCGTTTTTTGAAGTTAAGGCTAGACGCCCCATCATCAGCAATCCTGCATATTTCACAGGAAATTTTTTTCCAAGGCACCATTCCAGCGATTTTGCAAAGGCAAAAGGCGTTTCGGTAAACAAATTAATCACCGCCTGTTCAATAATCTCATTGTTTTGAGCCGTTTTGATCCAGTAATCCATTTGTTCTTCGGTTGCTTCTAACGGATTATCGAGTAACGTTGCCAAAATCATGGTTTCGCGCCACCGTTTGTTCCAGAGTTTCAGGGCCAGCAAGTGGTTCTTCTCAAATTGTGAGGCAAAGCTTTTTAAGTCGACAATTGAGGCACCCCAGTTTTTCTCATAAACGATTCCCCGTTGTTCCATCGATGTTGAAGTAATTCCGTTTTGCATCGAGGGTATGGCAGATACAATTCTTTTGAACGTTCTTTCCGTTTCTGGATTGTCGATAATGAATTCCATATCAGTAAATTAAATATTCAACAAAAACAAAAGTGATTGCTGTAACAAATGAAAAGAAGAAATAAATTCGCGTTGGAACATATTGGGTTAAATTTATTCCCAACTGTTTCTTGCATGCTATAATCAGGTATATTTTCTCAAAAAAGTAGGCAATAAATGTCCCATAAGCAACTCCTGCAATACCAATTTTACTGGCCAGAAATATGCTTGCGCTAACATTGATGATGATTTCGAAGAGCGAAGCTTGCACAAGTATTCGATTAGCGCGTTTTGCTGTTAAAATGGTTTGAGGGAATAGCAATCGGCTAATAATCAACAGTATATAGATGTTGAAAATTGTTGCACTGCCTTCAAATTGAGCGTTAAAAACCAACGGGAATAGCCAATGAGACGTGAGTAAAAGAACTATTGAGAGCGGGAAAAGCAGCCAGCTCAACCTTAAGGTTTCAGATCGTAACTCGGCAAGTGGTGAATCGATGTTTTTTTGAGCAAACTGCGGCAACATGGCTAAACTCAACGAATTTGCCAGTATCAATGCCAGCGGAAGTTCTCGGGCTCCATATTTGAAAACCGCAAGATCGTCGAGTGAGAATTGTGAGGAAACAATAAATCCGTCGATATAGCTTGCCGACGAACTGAGAAAGGTTGATAAAACCAGAGGTGCACCTACAATCAGAAATTCTTTAATGATTGGCCAGTTGAATTCTGCTTTGGAATATTTTTTCAAAACAAACAACAACCAACTAAACCGGAGAATTGAAATCATCAACAGTCCTGTAAGAACGTAATTTAACCCTAGTCCAAGATAAGGAGGAACACCAACAGCCGCAATCATTAGCGAGAATGAAACAATTGCATAAACGAGGATGCTTTTCGCACGATTGTTGGCCAGGTAAACGTATTCTACAATTAGCGCAGGGCTGTTGATGAATATGTATAAAGCAAGCAAAAAGGGCATAGGTACCTCGTTGCCGTTTAGTAGTAGATTTGAAAAGGGTTGGTTGCAAACCAAGAAGAGTATTGATGATAAAAGAGAAAATGCCAATAAAACCAAAAAAGCATTAAATATCAGAATGGGTCGGCTCTCTTTTCCTTTTTCGGCCGATAAGGGCAAAAGTGCTTTGAGCAATCCGTTTACCCAAAAGAAAGTAAATGCACCGGCAATGAGCAGAAAGATTTCGTAGTGGCCAATATTCGTTTTTCCGAATTCAGATTTTGAAAACAGAATACCAATTAACAAAAGTGTACCGTACCTGGCCAGTTGAAAAAACTGTAAAGCATTGATATTGGAAATGTTGATTTTTTTCAAAATGTATCGCTTTTTTGCATCCACAAAAGTAAAACAATTCTGATATGAAATTCATTGTTCATAAGCGAAGCAGAAGGGATTGAAACGAAAAAAAAGATCAAAAAAGAAATGGGCTTGCACACGAATAAAATAAAATACTATATTTGCACCGCAATAAAAAAGTTGCCTACACGGTGGATGTAGTTCAGTCGGTTAGAACGTCGGATTGTGGTTCCGAAGGTCGCCGGTTCGAGCCCGGTCTTCCACCCTCGATTGAAGCCGATTCTCAAAAAGAGGATCGGCTTTTTATTTTGCTTGAATTTTCTGCTACTCTCTAATTTGTTGTAAATCAGAATGAGACTGTTAATGCAAAGTTAATGTTGCAAAAAAAAGGTGCACGCATTAAACATTCAAAAGCTTTTGCAGTCAATTATGGCGTTTAGTAGATACATGAAGTTTTTTTAATACAATATTTTATGAGACGATCATTTTTAATCATTTTGATGGGAATTTTAGTTCATCCTCTTTTTGCACAACCCTCTGGAAGTTCTTCTAATTTTGAGGGGGCAGCTCTGCCAAAAGTGGGGACTATGCGGGGGAAGATTATTGATTCGAATAGCAAAAACCCACTTGAATATGCCAATATTGCCATTTACAATTTACCCGATTCGACATTGGCCGGAGGAGGAATTGCTGATGTAAACGGCGAATTCTTAATTACAAGCCTTACGCCTGGAGTGTATTTTGTTGATGCAAAGTTTATTGGGTATGAGCACACCAAGTTCGATAATGTAAAAATTAGTAGAGAATCGGGAAATGTTAATTTAGGAACGATAGCGCTAAGTCCAGCTTCAGAAAATATCTCAGAAGTGGAAGTTGTGGCTCAAGATCGGCCAATTTCTTACCAGATCGATAAAAAAATCATCGACCCGGCACAGTTTCCAGCTGCAGCAAATGGGACCGCAGCTGATGTGTTGGCACAAACGCCTTCTGTTGTTGTTGATATCGAAGGAAATGTAACTCTCCGCGGAAGTTCAAATTTCACCGTGCTTATCGATGGGCGGCCAACACCATTTGATGCTGCCGATGCTCTTGCTCAAATTCCTGCAAGCACTATCCGTAACATTGAAGTGATCACCAATCCATCGGCAAAATACGATCCTGATGGAAATTCCGGTATCATCAATATCAACACTAAAAAGAGTAAGATGACCGGTATTAGTGGAATCATCAACGCTTCAACTGACTCGTACGGTTCGCTTAGTGGCGATTTTCTGTTGAATTTCAAGAAAGATAAATTCAATTTCTTTTTAAGCGCAAACAAGGCCGATCGCCGTGGTGGTGGCAATATGGAAAGTTTGAACAAGACCTTTGCCAATGGCGACACAGTAACCACAACATCGATTGGTGAAAATGAGCGGAATTTCAATTCTTGGTCGGTGAAAACTGGTTTCGATTATTACTTGAACGAAAAAAATACATTCACCTTTAATGTTGGGATGAATGGACAAAACCGAAACATGGGTGGAATAAATGATTTTCACGAATTTTCAACTTTGGGGTACGATCTACAATCAGTAACCGAATCATCAAGTAAAGGGGATGAAAAAAGTGTATCGCTGAGTCTCGATTATAAAAAGACATTCGATAAAGCAGGGCAAGAACTTACTGCAAATATTTTTTACGAAACAGAAAGGGGACTTGAGTATTCGTATTTCGATCAGTTCAATGGGCTCGATTCATTGATTTCAGGCCAGAAAAATTGGGAAAATGGTGACGAAAGTGAATTTAGGTTTAAAACCGATTATGTTCATCCCATTACCGATAAAATGAAAATTGAAACCGGTTATCAGTTACGGGCCGACCGAAGTTTTGAATGGAACGATGTGCATTGGTATACAATTGCCGATTCATATGAAGCATCAACAACTTCGCCTTATTATACTGAGTCGAATTTTAGCCGCGACATCCACTCTATTTATGGCACCTTCAGCAATTCGGGAAAAGTGTTTGGATATCAGCTTGGACTAAGGGGCGAATATACCGATCGTTCAATCGATTATTCAGGTAACGATTCAATTTATAAAATTAACCGTTTCGATCTTTTCCCAACAGCGCACTTTTCATTTCAGTTGCCGTGGGACCAGCAATTAACGACCAGTTATACCCGCAGAATTCAGCGCCCACGAGGATTTTTCCTCGAGCCGTTCAAAACCTACATGGATGCATACAATGTTAGGGTTGGTAATCCCGGAATACTTCCCGAGTATATCGATTCATATGAACTTGGCTATCAGAAACAGTTGAAAGGAGGGTTTGCTTCAGCCGAATTGTACCATCGGAAAACCAACAATAAAATTGAACAAATTCAAAGTGTATACGAAGGAAATGTGATGTTGCAAAGTGTCGATAATATTGGTGCCGACTTCTCAACAGGTTTAGAATTGATGGTTAACCTGCGCCCAACAAAATGGTGGATGTTCAACATTATGGGAAATGCTTATCATTATAGTGTTGAGGGTATTATTGCTGAACGCGACATTTCTTCTCAAAGCTTTAACTGGAATGCACGGTTTAGCAACACCTTTAATTTGACCAAAACCACAAAATTTCAGCTCGACGGAATGTATAACAGTCCAACAACATCGGCACAAGGAAAACGCGAAGGGTTCATGTTCACCAACTTAGCTGTTCGACAAGATTTGCTTGATAACAAGCTGAATGTCACTTTTTCGGTACGCGACATACTGAATACCGCAAAGTTTGGTTTCGAATCGTCGGGTCCCAATTTTTACTCTAAACGAAAAATGGATATGAAATCGCCGGTGTTTGCCTTAACACTGTCGTATAAAATAAACAACTACCGCCAAAACAAAAACAGCAACCCTGCTGAAGGCGAAGGTGAAGGATCGATGGATATGGGGGGCGGATTTTAGTCTTTTAGATCAGAAAATAGAACAGAAGGAGTCCATTGGGCTCCTTTTCTTTTTATGAGTTCAAATGCTTACTTTTGAAGCTAAAATTCTCGGATATGAAAGATAATACTCAACGCATTAACATACATACTGGCGATAATGTGGCCATTGTACTGAAAGCCGACCAGCGAACAGGTAAGCTTACCGAAGGAGTTGTGAAAGATATTCTTACCAATTCGTCTTTTCATCCGCATGGAATTAAAGTAAGGCTTGAGGATGGTCAGGTAGGACGAGTTCAGGAAATAATTGATTAGATGAAGAAAGAAATTCAAAATAAGGGCAAACAATCGTCAAAATCAGACACTTTTTTTCAGGTGAAAACTGAGAACGAGTTGATGAAATTTCTGATCGAAAATTTGCCGCACAAAAACAGGAATAACATTAAAAGTTTGCTTAGCAACAATCAGGTTGAAGTAAACGGGAAACCAGTAAGCAAGTTCAACCATTTGTTGAAACCCGGTTTCGAAGTCACTATAAAAAGTGATCGCACAGCGGGAGCTAAGTCGTTCCGCGGTTTTTCAATTGTTTACGAAGACCGGCATTTAATCGTAATCGACAAACATGCCGGGGTTCTTTCCATTTCTACCGAAGCAGAAAAGGAGTTTACGGCTTATTCGCTTTTGAGCCGCTATGTGAAACAAGATAATCCTGAAAACAAAATTTTCATTGTTCACCGACTCGATCGTGATACTTCGGGATTGATGATTTTTGCAAAGAACAAACACATTCAGGAAAAGCTGCAAAAGAACTGGAACGACAACATTACAGATCGCACCTATGTTGCAGTAGTAGAAGGTGTAGTCGAAAAAAATGAAGGGGTGGTAACCTCTTTTCTTCACGAAAACAGCGCATTTGTGGTTTATTCAAATCAGGATCCCGAGGACGGGAAATGGGCTATTACCAACTACAAGGTGCTTAAACGCAGCAGTCTTTATACCCTGCTCGAAGTGAATCTCGAAACCGGAAGGAAAAACCAAATACGTGTTCATATGGCAGATATTGGTCATCCCATAATAAACGACAAAAAATACGGTTCAACCCAAAACCCATTAAACCGGTTGGGGTTGCATGCTCGTGTGCTGGGTTTTATTCATCCCGAAACGGGTAAGAATATGCATTTCGAAACGGTGATCCCGCATAAATTACTGAGTTTGTTTTAGCCCAATTTTAATGATGTTTGTTCAATAGTAAAGAAAGCAATCGTGATAATTACCGATATAAAAGGAACTTTCAGGCTCAACAACAATGTTGAAATGCCTTATTTTGGATTGGGGACATGGCAGTCGGCCGAAGGTTCTGAGGTAAAGAATTCAGTGCTCTTTGCCCTCGAAGCCGGATATCGGTTAATTGATACCGCCACTCTTTATGGAAACGAAAAGGGGATTGGTGAAGCGGTGAAAGAGAACGGAATTTCCCGTAACGAGTTGTTTATTTCTTCTAAAGTTTGGAATACCGATCAGGGGTTCGAAAACACCCTTCGTGCTTACGATAACAGTTTGAAGCTGTTGGAAATGGATTACATTGATTTGTACCTGATTCATTGGCCGGTTCCTGGTATGTTCAAGGAGACATGGAGAGCATTGGAAAAAATTTATACCGAAGGCCGGGTTCGGGCCATTGGGATAAGCAACTTTCTACCTGTTCATCTCAACCAATTGTTGCCCGAGGTGAAAGTTATGCCCATGGTGAACCAAATGGAGTTTCATCCATACCTTATTCAACAACAATTGATTGATCAGTGTAATGAAAATGGAATTCGTTATCAGGCTTGGAGTCCCCTTATGCAAGGACGGGTGTTCGATATACCCGAACTTGAAAACATTGGTAAGAAATATTTGAAAAATGCAGCTCAGGTTGTATTGCGTTGGGATTTGCAACGAGGAGTGGCTACAATTCCAAAGTCGGTGAACCGGGACAGGGTTAAATCAAATGCCGACATTTTCGATTTTATACTATCGCCAGAAGATATGGATGCCATTAATTCTTTGGACAAAAATTTACGTTTTGGCTACGACCCAATGCTGGTGTAACTTATTGGGGATAAAAATTGAACGATTTATAACGAAAGGGATATGAGGAAAATCAGAATTTTATTCTTTCTTATGCTGACTTTCATAATGGGAAATGCACAAATTAGCACCATGAATACATTATCGGAAAAGGAAGAGCAGGATGGTTGGAAACTGCTTTTTAATGGCTCTGATTTCGACGGTTGGAAGACCTTTCAAGGGGGTGAAATTACAGGTTGGAAAGTGATTAACGGAGTTCTGAATAATTCAGGCGTGGGGAGCGACCATGGTGGCGACATTGTGACCAAGAAAAAATACAAGAATTTTGAATTGTATATAGAGTGGAAAATTGATCCTCAGAGCAATAGTGGGATCTTTTATCATGTAAATGAAAAAGTAGGGAAGGCTATTTATGAATCTGGTCCTGAATATCAATTGATCGACGATAAAGGCTGGCCCAATAAACTGAACGACAATCAGTATTCAGCTGCGAATTACGCCATGCATCCGCCGCGGGTTTCAGCAGTAAAAGATGTTTCGGAGTGGAATCAAACCCGAATCATTGTTGATGGAACACATGTTCAACATTATCTCAATGGTGAATTAGTTGTTGATTACCATTTGTGGGATGCCGATTGGCAACTGCGCAAGGAAAAAGGGAAGTGGAAAGATTTTCCAGAATACGGTATTGCAAAAACCGGCAACATTGGATTACAAGATCATGGTGGCTTGGCTCAGTTTCGAAACATTAAAATAAGGGAGATCAAATAGGGTTTTTTCGCATTGATGTGCACTTTGTATAATAGAAAAAAGAGGAGAAATAATTTACTTATCTCTCCTCTTTTTTCTGTATTTGATATTTGATTGATCGATTATTCCGTGCAAACATCGTCGAGGCGATATTTGTTCCAGCAGCGCCAATTCTCGTCGTTATAATGCGACGGGCTTTTCACATGGCCGTTTCTGTATTCTGAACTCCATTCAATGTTGATGTCGATATTGCTTTTGCTCATGTAAATGTTATAAAACCGATCAAAACCTTCATTCTGATTCTTGCCATATTCGATGTAACTGTCTGCATCTTCATCGTTTGAACTCACATAGGTGTATTTTAGTGTCGACACGGTATGATTGGCATTCGATTCCCATTCAATATCGAGAACGGTTGTTGGTGAAGCTGGATTTTGGTAAATAGTCCAATTGGCTTCTGTTGAATCGTTTGAAGTACCTTCGAACCACAAAAAATTTGTAAATGACTCAAGGCCGGCTTTATCAATGTACATCTCCCATTTTATGTTTCCTTTTTTTTGTGTGGTGCCATTGAGGCGGGCAGTGTAAGTTGCTCCAATCACCGGAAATTGATAGCTCCATTGCCATGTTTGATCGCCAATATAGGTTGGTTTTTGAGTAAAAGAAGCACTATATGCAGCAGTTGGAACAACCATATGTAATGAGTTAATGGTGCTGAAGAATGAAATGCTGCCTACACTGTAAAGCCAGTTTCCCAATAGTTGATTTGCACTTTTTTCCTGTTGGAAATTGTTGAAATCCATTGATAATGATCCTTCAGGAGGAAGAACAGGGACAGGAGGGATTTCATCTTTATTACACGAAGTAAGGGCTACTACAACAAGAGCAACCGCACAAATTTTATATCCAATTTTTTTCATTTCGTAGAATTTTAAAGCCTAAAAATAAGAATTCGTTTCGATCACTTCATTTTTAAAAATGTTTTTATACGATATGATCAATAAACTTTACATTGCCAGAGTCGAGTGAAACATAGTTTTAAAACGTGAATCTTTGTGGTTTTGGTATTGAAATGACATAAAAAAATCTGTCTATTTAGACAGATTCGTTTATGCTGATTGATTGTAGCTTATTCCTACTTTTCTTCTTTCGTAGCTTTTTCAATATACCAACTTAGCGGGTGCGAATCGGGCCGTTCGATCGGCATTCCATACAAACGATCGAGTACCAACGACGACAATACGCCCAATGCTCTCGAAACCCCGAAAAGTACAGTGTAGAACGAGTATTCCTTTATTCCGTAATGGTAAAGCAATGCCCCGGAATAAGCATCGACATTTGGCCATGGATTGCTGATTTTGCCAATGTTCCCTAAAATTGGAGGAACAACATCGTAAAGGTTATTTACAATGTTGATGATTGGATCGTTTTTTATGTACTTCTCAGCAAACTCCATCTGAACAATAAAACGAGGATCGGTTTGACGCAGAACTGCATGTCCGTATCCGGGAACAACACGGCCTTCTTTTAATGTTTTTTTTACGTAATCGGCAAGTTGTTCTTTCGACGGAGTTTCGGTCCCAAGGTTTTCAATTAATTCAAAAATCCAGTGGATCACGTCCTGATTGGCATAACCGTGCAATGGGCCGGCCAATCCAAGCATTCCCGCCGCAAATGAGTAATGAGGGTTTCCCAATGCCGAACCAACCAGGTGGGTAGCATGGGCCGAAACGTTTCCTCCTTCGTGGTCGGCATGTATCACCATGTAAAGGCGCATCAGTCGTTTAACTTCTTCAGAGTCATGCCCCATCATGTGCGCCAAGTTTCCAGCCCAGTCGAGGCGTGGTTCAGGGTCTATGTGTTTGTCTTTGAAATAGAGATGACGGTAGATGTAAGCTGCAATGTGAGGCAACCTTGCAATAAGGTTCATCACATCGTCGTACATGAAATCCCAATAATATTTTTTGTTTATGCCTGAATGATAGGCTTTTTGAAAAACCGATTCGGTTGCTTCGGCCACAATTGCTGCGGCAAAAATGGTCATTGGCTTAGCCGTACGGGGCATGGCATCAATTACGTCGAACACATGCTGCGGAACCTGCGAACGTGCAGCCCATGCTTTCGAAATATTCATCATGTCTTCATATTCGGGTATTTCGCCAATCAACATCAAATAGAAAAGCCCTTCGGGAAGAGGTTCTCCTTCAGGGGTAAGCTTTGGAAGCTTTTGACGAAGTTCTGGAATTGAATACCCCCTGAACCGTATTCCTTCGTTAGGATCGAGGTCTGAAGTTTCGGTCATCAGTGCAGGAATTCCTTTCATCCCTGAAATAACCTGCCCTATGGTAATGTTATCGATTACAACATCGCTATGTTCATTTTTCAGTTTGTTGAACTCGGCAACACTCTTACTTGCTTTTTCGTAAAATCGATTCTTAATGTATTCCATATTTTCAAGTTTTACTTATTTTCAAAATAGTCAATAGTCATTAGCAAACCACTTCGCCTTTGGCGAGGTAAAAAAACATGAAACACAAAGGACTCAAAGTGTTTTAGCTCCGCTGATTTACAATTCACAAAGTAACACAAAGAGTAATTTAATTTTTAGTGACCTTAGTGATAAACCTTGGTGACCTTAGTGTTTCTTATGAGAAAAAATGGATGATCATTCGTCAAATTTATTAAAACAACCAATGTTTTTTTTCTATTGGCTAATGGCCTTTTCCTAAAAAGATATTCTTTACCACCTCATCAGCAAATTCTGAAGTGGTTAACAAGGTTGCGCCATCCATCAGTTCAAACAAATCTGAAGTTACTTTCTTCTTGGCGAAAGTAGCTTCCAACGCAGAATAGATCAGTGAGGCCGCACTGTCCCAGCCCATGTATTCAAGCATCATGGCTGCCGATAGGATTAGCGAGCCGGGGTTTGCTTTTCCTGTTCCTGCAATGTTGGGAGCGGTGCCGTGTGTAGCTTCAAAGATAGCATAACCGCTTTTGTAGTTGATGTTTGCGCCTGGTGCAATTCCAATGCCACCAACCATTGCCGCCAGTTGATCAGAAATGTAATCGCCGTTGAGGTTCATGGTTGCAATTACCGAATGGTCGCGCGGGTGGAGCAGGCTTTCCTGAAGAAATGCATCGGTAATCACATCTTTAATGATCACTTTTCCCGAATTTTTGGCTTCGTTTAATGTTTCGTTAGCTGCCGTTTTTCCTTTCTCTTTTGAAATTGCTTCGTATTGCTTCCAAGTGAAAACCCGATTTCCAAATTCGCGTTCAGCCAGTTCGTAACCCCAGTTTTTGAAAGCCCCTTCGGTAAATTTCATAATGTTGCCTTTGTGTACCAGTGTAACCGACGGCAGTTTTCGTTCTATGGCAAATTCAATAGCAGCTCTTACCAAGCGTTCCGAGCCGTCTTTTGAAACGGGTTTAACACCAAACGACGAACTTTCGGGAAAGCGAACTTTGTCGAGGCCGAAGTTATCTTTCAAAAGTTTGAGGAATTTCTCTCCCTCGGGGGTTCCTGTCATGAATTCAATTCCGGCATAAATATCTTCGGTGTTTTCGCGGAAGATGTGCATGTCGACATATTCGGGATGGTGCACCGGCGAAGGTACTCCTTTGAACCAACGCACAGGGCGCATACAAACATACAAGTCGAGAGTTTGCCGAAGCGCTACATTTAGCGAACGGATACCACCTCCGATGGGCGTGGTTAAAGGACCCTTAATTCCAACAATGTATTCCTGAAATGCCTCGAGAGTGGCTTGTGGTAGCCATTCTCCTGTTTGGTTGAAGGCCTTTTCTCCTGCAAAAATTTCGAGCCATTCAATTTTTTTTGAATCGCCATAAGCAGCTTTTACTGCCGCATTTACCAGCTTTTGGGTTGGAGTGGTAATGTCTTTTCCAATGCCATCGCCTTCGATAAAAGGAATGGTAACATAATTTGGAACCTGAAGCTTCCCGTTTAGTATCGTAATCTTGTTATTCATATTCGATTACATTATTTTTATCTATTTTGAAGTTTAATCAAATTCAATGCTGAACCTGCCCTGAACCAGCCAATCTGCTGATCGTTGTAAGTGTGGTTTACAGTGATTACATCTTTTGTTCCGTCACTATGAACCAGTTCTAAATCGATCGGTTTTTCGGGTGCAAACAGGTCGAGGTTCAGGAAGTTGAAGGTGTCGTCTTCTTGTATTTTATCGTAATCTGCTTCGTTTGAAAAGGTTATGGCCAGCATTCCCTGTTTTTTCAGATTGGTTTCGTGTATGCGGGCAAACGATTTTACCAGTACGGCTTTTACTCCAAGGTGGCGTGGTTCCATGGCGGCATGTTCGCGCGACGAACCTTCGCCGTAGTTTTGGTCACCCACAACAATGGTTTGAATCCCGGCTGCTTTATAAGTACGCTGAACGGCCGGAACTTCGCCATAAGAACCGTCGATCTGGCTTTTCACCTTGTTCGTTTCACCATTGAAAGCATTTACCGCGCCAATGAGGCAGTTGTTCGAAATGTTATCGAGGTGGCCACGAAATTTCAACCACGGTCCGGCCATCGAAATGTGGTCGGTGGTGCATTTACCTTTTGCTTTAATGAGCAATTTTGCTCCGGTAATATTTTTGCCGTCCCACGCAGGGAAAGATTCGAGCAATTGTAACCGCTGTGAACTGGGGTTTACAATTACTTCAACGCCCGAACCGTCTTCTGCTGGTGCAATGTATCCGGTGTCTTCCACTGCAAAACCATTAACAGGCAATTCCCACCCGGTTGGAGGATCGAGTTTTACAGCTTTACCTTCTTCGTTGATAAGCGAGTCGGTCATCGGGTTAAAGGTCAGATCGCCGGCAATAGCCAGTGCTGTGACCATTTCAGGTGAGGCTACAAATGCATAGGTATTCGGATTTCCATCGGCACGTTTGGCAAAATTGCGGTTAAACGAATGTACAATCGTGTTCTTTTCTCCCTTTTCTGCACCTTCGCGATGCCACTGCCCAATGCAGGGACCACAAGCGTTGGCGAACACGTTTCCTCCAATTTTTTCAAATGTATTGATAAACCCGTCGCGTTCTATGGTGTATCGTACCAGTTCAGAACCAGGGGTTATTGTGTACAATGCTTTTGATTTCAGTTTTTTATCTACAGCCTGTTGTGCAAGCGATGCAGCACGTGAAATATCTTCGTACGATGAGTTGGTGCAAGAACCAATTAGTCCAACCTCAATGTTGGTTGGCCATCCGTTTTTTTCAGCCTCTTCTTTTATTTTGCTAATTGGAGTTGCCAAATCGGGTGTGAAAGGTCCATTCAAGTAGGGCTCCAGTTCTGAAAGGTTGATTTCGATTACCTGATCGAAATAGTTGTGAGGATTGTCATATGCCTCAGGATCACCGGTAAGGTAATCTGCTATTTTATCAGCAAGCACAACAATCTCGTTTCTTCCGGTTGCACTGAGATAACGGCGCATTGAGTCATCGTATCCAAACGTTGAAGTGGTTGCGCCAATTTCGGCACCCATGTTACAAATGGTTCCTTTTCCGGTACATGAGATAGATTGAGCGCCTTCACCAAAATATTCAACAACGGCACCAGTTCCGCCTTTAACGGTAAGCAATCCAGCAACTTTCAAAATAATATCTTTTGGAGCAGCCCAGCCATTCAGTTTCCCGGTTAGTTTTATTCCGATGAGTTTAGGCATTTTCAGTTCCCAAGCCATTCCTGCCATTACGTCAACAGCGTCGGCGCCACCAACGCCAATTGCAATCATTCCAAGGCCTCCGGCATTTACGGTGTGCGAGTCGGTTCCAATCATCATTCCTCCAGGGAAAGCATAATTTTCGAGAACCACCTGATGAATAATTCCGGCTCCGGGCTTCCAGAAACCGATTCCGTATTTGTTCGAAACCGATTCGAGAAAATTG
>Ga0209373_10000677_pt1 | contig 49704 bp, 39 predicted proteins | sample Higcelweek5metaG_FD_187173 | JGI IMG/M metagenome (GOLD analysis project Ga0209373, IMG submission 187173) | Freshwater pond sediment microbial communities from the University of Edinburgh, under environmental carbon perturbations - High... | ecosystem: Environmental > Aquatic > Freshwater >... | reverse complement strand
CAGCAACATTCCTATAACACGAAGAATGTACACCGCTGTTACTACAATAGAAGTAGTGGCCAAAATAGTCATTACCCTGTGGAACGTGTCGGTATGTTGGAATGCGCCAATGAAAATGGTCATTTCGGCTACGAATCCGCTCAATCCAGGTAATCCAAGAGAAGCTAAACCAGCAATTACCCAAACTACACCGAGGAATGGCATTACCTTCATTAAACCGCCCATTTCGTTAACTAAACGGGTGTGGGTTCTTCCGTAAATCATTCCAATTAGGGCGAAGAAAAGGGCTGTCATCAAACCGTGCGAAATCATTTGAAGAATGGCTCCGGTCATCGCGGTTTGGTTCATCATCAAAACAGCAAACAATACCAACCCACAGTGGCTCACCGATGAGTATGCATTGATGTATTTCAAGTCTTTTTGAGCAATAGCTCCGAATGCGCCGTAAACTACGCTTATGCCAGTGAGAATTAAGAAAATCCATGCTTGTTCGTGTGCTGCTTCGGGCATTAAGAAAATGGCTACACGGAAAGCACCGTAACCTCCAAGTTTCATTAACACTCCTGCGTGCAACATCGATACAGCTGTTGGTGCCGAAGCATGACCGTCGGGCGACCAAGTGTGGAAAGGGAAAAGTGCGCCTAAAACCCCAAAACCAATAAAGGTGAATGGGAAAAGGAAACGCTGCATTTCAATAGGTATCTTAATTTTTGAGATCTCCATAATGTTGAAGGAAAGGGCACCTCCGTCGGGAGCCGAGAAGAAATAAATTCCCAGAATACCAACAGTAAGTAAAGCCGAACCTCCCATAAGCATCAAGGTCAATTTCATGGCCGAGTACTCTTTCTTTCCAGTTCCCCAAAGCCCTATCAGCAGATACATTGGGATCACAGCAAGTTCATAAAAAAGGAACATGGTGAAAAGGTCGAGAGAAATGAAAAATCCGAAAACCCCCGACGATAGCAATATCAACGAAATAAAAAATTCGCGAGGGAGCACCTCTGTTTTCCACGAGGCAAAAACCCCGGCAAACAATACAATCGCAGTAAGAGCTATCATTGCAACTGAAATTCCATCAACACCAATGGCGTAATGAATATTTAGCGCTGGGAACCAAAGTGCATCGTATGTGAAAAGCATTGGAGACATATTCCCCATTTTTCTTTCACCAAGATATAGGAACACAAGAAAAGCAGCAAGAATAAGCTGAATACCCATACCAATTGCGCTTACCATGCGGGTTTGCTTCAATTCTTTGGTGAAAAGTATTCCAACAATCGTCAGAAGCGGAATAATTACGAATAGACTAAGTATGTTCATTTCAATCTCTTTTTACATAAATGCTACAAACAAAACCACTAACAGCACTACACCGCTCACAAATACAAAAGCATATTGCTGTACTTTACCCGATTGTAAACCACGAATGTGATACGATACATATTGGGTAACCCCGGCAATGCCGTTCATGGTGCCATCAATAATGTGACGATCGAACCAGGCAATCGGAGCAGAAATGAATTGGAATATAATCTTCTTGGTCACAAACAGGTAAACCTCATCGATATAGAATTTGTGATAAGCCCATTTGTATAGATGTTTGAAATTCGTTGCCATTTTAGCTGGAATGGCAGTTTCATTTTTATATAAGATTGTAGCAACAACAATACCCACAATCCCAATCAGAACAGAAGGGATGGCTACTGCCCAATCGATATGCGATTCAAAAGCTAATCCGTCGCTGGTTACCCATTCGTTGAAAGGAAGGAATCCCGCAAAAACAGAACCGAAAGCAAGTATCATTAATGGAATAGTCATCACTTTTGGTGCTTCGTGTGGTGTGTGATGGTAATGGGTATTCTTTCCCCAGAAAATATTGTAGTATAACCGGAACATATAGAATGCAGTTAAACCGGCTACCAAAAATTCAATGGCAAATAAAAATTTGTTACTATGAAGAGCAGCAACTAATATTTCGTCCTTACTGAAAAATCCCGAGAATGGAGGAATTCCGGCAATGGTAATACACGCAATTAAAAAAGTAATGTGGGTTATTGGAAGATGCTTGCGCAAGCCACCCATATCCTTCATATCGTTACTATGAACAGCATGAATAATGGCACCAGCACCAAGGAACAACAATGCTTTAAACATTGCGTGGGTAAACAGGTGGAAGTTTGCAGCCATAAAGCCTAACCCTTCGTGGCCACCATAGCTTGAAACGCCTAGCGACAACATCATGTAACCAATTTGCGACATGGTAGAAAAAGCCAGTACTCGTTTAATATCGGTTTGTGTACAGGCAATAACCGCGGCAAATAGCGAAGTGAAACCTCCAACCCAAGCTACAATATGAAGAGCATCGGGAGCCCCAAGTGCATAAACCGGGAATAACCGGGCTACAAGGTAAACGCCCGCAACAACCATTGTTGCAGCATGTATCAACGCCGAAACAGGTGTTGGACCTTCCATTGCATCGGGTAACCAAATGTGTAAAGGAAACATGGCCGATTTACCGGCACCGCCCATAAAAATGAAAATCATTGACCAGGTCAATACCGACATGCCCATAAATGCAGCTCCACCTTTTGAAGCCAATGCTGGGCCAGCTGGATCAACCAACATTTGGAAATCGAAAGTGCCTGTGTTGAACGACAACATTAGGATACCGATGAGGAAACCCAAATCGGCAAAACGGGTAACTATGAATGCCTTTTTCGAAGCAGCTACAGCACTTGGTTTTTCGTAGTAGAATCCAATCAAGAGAAATGATGAAACCCCTACTAATTCCCAAAAAATGTACATCTGGAAAATGTTTGTGGCCAAAACTAAACCCAACATTGAGAAGCTAAAAAGCGACAGGAAGGCATAGAAACGGGCAAAACCCGTATCACCTTTCATATAGCCTAAGCTATAGATGTGCACCATTAAAGAAACCGTGGTGATTACTACCAGCATCATTACCGAAATAGGATCAATGAGCGAACCTAAGGTGATTGTCAACTTATCGGTAAGGTGGAGCCAGTTAAATTCAACTGCTTTAATTGAGGTGAACCCTGTTCCGGCTACGTGATCAATAATGAAATAATTGATTGCCGTGATGTACGAAAGTATGGCACTAATTCCCAGTCCGGTGGTACCAATTAATCCGGCAACTATGGGTTTCATTTTATGCCCGGTAAGCCCAAGGAGTAAAAAGAACACCAGAGGAATTAGCGGGATTAGTAATGTATACGTGTAATTGGTCATAACTGAATTTTATCTTTTCAATTTCAGATCAGAATTTCATTTGGTCTACTTGCTCCACGTCTATTGACCTGAAGTTTCTATAAATATTGATGATGATGGCAATGCCAACGGCAGCTTCAGCAGCAGCAATGGCAATTACGATCATTGCAAAAAAATGTCCTTCAAAAGCCTGAGGAAAGAGGTAACGGTTAAACGCAACAAAATTGATGTTCACCGCATTTAGTATCAGCTCAATTGACATGAGCATGGTAATCAGGTTCCGGCGGGTTAAAAAGCCGTATATTCCGATGAAAAACATCAGGGTGCTAACTATTAGCACATAACTGAGTGGTATATTCTGTATCATTGTGCTGAGTCGTTTTCTGCGTTTTCACTAATTTCTTCTTTTCCCGGTAGAATGAGCTTCTCTTTTTTAGCAACCACAATGGCTCCAATTAATGAAGCAAGCAGTAAAATTGAGATAACTTCAAACGGAAGTGCAAAGCCTTCGCGCTGGTACGAAACCAAGGCCAGACCAACGTCGTTCACAGTTTGTTCAGCCACAGGTGTGGTGTTGGGAACGAACACGAAGTTCAGAATCACCATCAGAGTTAGCATTGCTCCGGCAATTGTTGCCAATGCCGAAAGAAGACTCTGTTTTAGTGGTGCCATTTTTGCATGTTCACTAATGTGGCTGGTCAGCAAAATTGAGAAGATGATCAGTACCACAATACCGCCGGCATAAACCGTAAGCTGCACAGCTGCTAAAAAATTGTAATTCATCATGAAATACAAAACAGCGGTTGCAATCAGCACAAACAGCAGGTATACGGCAGCACGCAAAATTTTCCGGCTGGTAACGGTAAGAACCGAAAAAACCAGAATGATGGCGGCTATAACGAAAAACACTATTTGGTCAAACATATCTTTAACTATAAAAAGTCATTAGTCATTTGGAAAAAGTCACTGATCATTCGTAACTGATGAATGCTGATTCCTTATTTTTTATTCTTTATTTTCTTTTTTGCTTGATTTGGAATTTCCTTTTTTGGATTTTACTCCTTTATCCCTTCCTGAATCTTCGATCCGGGTTGGTTCAGCACCTTTGTAAGCAATTTACGGTCCCAAATGGCATGTTCAAACTTTTGCCCCATTGTTATGGCATCCGATGGACAAGATTTTACGCATAGATTGCACAGCGAGCACATTCCCAAATGGTATATGTGTTGGTCAATTACTTTTTTCTTTTTCCCTTCGGGTGTGGTAATCATTTTAGAAATGATTTCGATAGAACCGTTGGGGCAATTTATTTCACAAATACCGCAACCGGTACATTTGTGTTCGTTGTTTGCGTTATGGGGCATAATTACCTCACCACGGAAACGGTCACTCAATACAGGATAAACATCGGGATATTGATGTGTAACATTTTTCCAGGGAGTGAATGCATATTTTCCCGTAACTTTCATCCCGGTTAGCAGGGTACCAAGCCCTTTAAAAATTGAAACGATATAATCTATAATTGACTTCATTCTTCTTCAGTTTAAAAATGAAACTTGGTAAGTACCACAGTGGCCATCAACAGAATGTTGAACAGGTTAATGGGTAACAGGTATTTCCATTCGAGGGTAAGGATTTGGTCAACCCTTAAACGAGGGAATGTCCATTTAAACCACATCAAAACGAAAACAAGCCCAAATGATTTTAAGAAAAACCAAACAAAAGGTGGTATCATATCCATAACATGGTTGAACCCTTCGAATCCACCAAAGTGTAAAGGCATCCAACCTCCAAGGAACACCGTTGCAGCAACAGCAGAAACTACGAACATGTTCAAAAACTCAGCAAGGTAGAAAAGGGCAAATTTGATACCTGAATATTCGGTGTGGAAACCAGCTGTAAGTTCCGATTCTGCTTCGGGAAGGTCAAACGGGCCACGGTTGGTTTCGGCAGTGCCTGCAATAAGGAAAACCACAAAGGCAATAACTGCAGGTATGTGGCCTTTGAAAATGAACCACAAATCGCGTTGGCCTTCAACAATTCCAGAGAACGACATGGTTCCGGCAAGAATTACCATGGTTATGAGCGACATGGCAACAGAAAGTTCGTAACTTATAATTTGAGCACCGCTTCGAATACCTCCAATAAGTGAATATTTGTTGTTACTTGACCATCCGGCCAAAAGGATACCAATAACACTTATTGACGAAACTGCTGAAAGGTAAAATACACCGATATCGAAATCAAGGCCTTGCAAACCAGGGGCAAACGGAATGGCTCCCAATGTTAAAAACAAGCAACAAATAACAATATAAGGGGCAAGGTTATAAAGGTATTTATCTACCTTTCGAGGTGTAACAATTTCCTTCATCATCAATTTAATGAAGTCGGCAATGGTTTGGATCAATCCAAATGGACCAACCCTGTTGGGTCCCAAACGTTGCTGAAAAATTGCACAAACCCTACGTTCGGCCCAAATCAGGAACAAGCCCAAAAGCGCAACAAACGCAATGTAAAGAACCCCTACAATTACCCATTCAACAGTGGTTGCCAAACCTGGCGACATGTTTTCGAGAAACCAGATGTGCAGGTTGTGGGTAAAGGTTGTAAAGTCGTATAAATTGAATCCCATTTTATCTTTAATTATTGAATGGTCGGTTTCAGAATATTTTGAATTAACGGTCAATATCGGGCATTACCAAATCTAAAGCTCCCATAATGGCAACAAGGTCGGCAATCTTTAATCCTTTGGCCATTTTGTTCAATGCAAACATATTAGAGAATCCTGGTGAACGGAATTTAACCCGGTATGGGTTTTTCTTACCGTCGCTTTCGATGAAAACGCCAAAATCGCCCTTCGATGTTTCAACACGTTGATAATATTGACCTTCGGGAAGTTTTACAACGCCCTTCATTTTCAACGCATAATCTCCTTCAGGAATGTTATCGATTAATTGTTCTATAATGTTCATCGACTCCCACATCTCCCGTATTCTGCAAGTATAACGGGCATAAGTATCGCCGGTTGTATCAAGCATTTCTTCGAATTTCACAAATGGATATGCACTGTATGGATGGTGTTTACGCACGTCGCACGAGAATCCGGCAGCGCGGCCCGAAGGTCCGGTAACACCATAAGCAATTGTATCTTCGAGCGATAATATGCCAACACCTTTTGTACGTTCTGTGAAAATGATATTCCCCGAGAGGAGCTGGTCGTATTCTGGTAATTTATTTCTGAAATATTTGATAAAGTCTTTTACCTTCTTCTGAAAATCGGGTTTGATATCGAACATTACCCCGCCAGGCGTATTGTAGTTTAAGGTAAGTCTGGCGCCAAAAGTATCTTCGAAAATATCGAGAATGTATTCACGGTCGCGAAGTCCGTAAAAAAAGCAGGTTGTTGCACCCATGTCCATTCCGTAAGCGCTCCACCACAATTGGTGCGATGAAATACGCATTAGCTCGTCCATAATGGTACGAATGTATTTTACCCGATCAGGAACTTCAATTTGAAGGGCATTTTCAACGCACAGGCAAACGGCTTCGTTATTCATGTGTGCCGATAAGTAATCCATCCGGTCGGTAAGGTGAACAATTTGATTGTATGCCAATGATTCGCACATTTTCTCAATTCCACTGTGGATGTATCCAATGTGAGGCTCAACGTTCAATACAATTTCGCCTTCGAGCTTAATCAACAATCGCAGAACACCATGGGTCGACGGGTGTTGAGGTCCCATGTTGATCACATAATCGTCGGTTTTGATCTTATCGGAGGTGATGAAAATCTCTTTTATTTCAGACATAATATTAACGTTCAATTATTCGTACATCATCAACATAATCTTTTCTCAACGGGAAACCCCAGTCATCTTCAAGAAAGAGGCGACGAAGATCGGTATGGTTGTTAAATTTCACTCCCAACAGGTCAAACACTTCGCGTTCATGGTATTTAGCGCCTTGCCAAACTGGTGTAAGAGTTTCAATAACAGGCTCTTCACGATTGGCTGTTTTTACTTTCAGCACCATGGCATGGCCGAGTTTTGTTGATTCAATATGGTAAACAATACCTATACTTTCGGGATAATCGACACCGGTGAGGCAAATGAGGTAATCGAACGATGTTTCATTTGCGCTTTTCAGTTTTTGGGCTGATTCGAGCAACGATTCTGGCATCACGGTCATTTCAACAAACTGCGTTCCCTGAACAACTGTTGCCTCCGGAAATTGTTGGATGAGGTATTCTATTAATTCTTCGTTTGTCATTTTGCTTTACTTGTATGTTCTAAGAAAAAATGATGTACATTTTATTTCTTATCAAAAACAGGTTTAACATCAACCAATTTCATTTTCTTGCTTTTGAAATTCTTTTCATGTCTAATTTTCTTTTGAAGTTGGAAAATTCCGAAAAGAAGCGCTTCTGGTCGTGGAGGACATCCGGGAATGTAAACATCAACCGGAACAATATGGTCAGCACCTTTAACAATTGTATATGAATTATAGAAGAACGGGCCACCAGAAATGGTACATGCTCCCATTGCTATTACATATTTAGGTTCAGCCATTTGGTCGTAAAGACGTTTAAGAACAGGAGCCATTTTATAATTGATAGAACCGGCTAAGATGATCAAGTCGGCCTGACGTGGTGATGCACGCGCAACTTCAAACCCAAACCGGGCGAAATCGTGACGAGGAGCACCAATAGCCATTAGTTCCATTGCACAGCAACGTGTTCCAAAAGTGAGTGGCCAAATTGAGTTTGAACGTGCCCAATTTACAATGGCATCAAGTTGGGTTAAGATAATACTTCCCCCCTCATATGTCTCAATTACAGGATAATCGTTTACCTTGTAATTGGTTTTGTACATTATTCCCATTTCAACGCGTGTTTTTTCCAAGCATAAAGTAAACCAAGCCCCAATATTGCGAAGAATATCAGGATTTCAACGAATCCTGTCATCCCTGTTTCCCTCATCACTACAGCCCAGGGAAATACAAAAATGGTTTCAACTTCGAATATCAAAAAGATAATTGCAAAAAGGTAATAACCAACGGTGTACTGAAGCCAGGATTCACCTACTGTTTCAATACCACATTCGTAGGGTTCAAATTTTGCAGGATTAGACGAAGTTGGTGGAACATAACTGGAAAACAGTAAGGCTATGCCAACTAAGCTAACCCCTGTTAAAAAGAAAAGTAAAAGAGCACTACTTCCCATATCGCTTAATTTTCAGTTTACTTCTTATGATATACCAGTAAAAATCAGATATTTAAGTCAATCGTTACTTGGTTTTAAGGCGCCAAATGTATAAATAAATGTTATTCGTTATCCTCAAAAAAGTGAAAAATTATTAATAACATAACGTGTGATTTAGGCATCTGATTATGAAACAATGAATTTGAATGAGAACTATTTAATTTGATATTTAAAAACTTCGTTTTTTTTCGAATACAAAATTATTTTTCTCTAACATTCTATCAGAAAATGGGGGAATGTGGTCATCAAAAGATCTAATTTTATTGAGAATTATAAATATAAGAAATTTTTGGTAGGGATAATGCAATTATTTACATCTCCTTAACAAATCAATATGATTTGTATGCTACACATAATCAATCACATAGCGTATTGAAAATTAATTTTTTTTTTGAAGGGGATAGAATAATTTTAAATAGCATGAATTTCATTATCAAAAAATTGCGTTGCTAAATCAATCAATATACTTTTGTAATTCGTTTTTTTTAAAATAATATCAGCTTAAATAACACTAAATTAATTTATTATGAGCAAAGGAAGTTTTTTGAGTGCTTCTATTGGCCGTAAATTTTTGATGAGCATTACGGGGCTATTCCTCGTTATGTTCCTCTTGGTGCACATGTCGATTAACCTGTTGTTGATTTTCGACGACAGCGGCGATCTGTACAATATTGCGTGCCACTTTATGGCGACAAATCCACTGATTAAAATTGTGGAACCAATCTTAGCACTTGGTTTTATTATCCACATTATGTGGTCGTTGATTATCACTTTCCAAAACATGAAAGCACGTCCGGTGAGCTACAACAAAAGCCAACAGGCTATTAATAGCACATGGGCATCGCGCAACATGTTGATCCTTGGTGCAATGTTGTTTGTGTACATGGGAATCCACCTTTTTAACTTTTGGTGGAAAATGAAATTTTCTGGAGACCCTCTTTTGACAGAAGTTGAAGTGGAACAAGCCGGAGTGATGGTAATGATGGAAAATGGTTATGCACTTGTTTCTGAATTGTTCAAAAACAGTGTCCTCTATGACATTATTTACATTATTGGCGGTGGGTTGCTTGGGTTGCACATTTCACACGGTTTTTGGTCTGCTTTCCAAACCATTGGATTGAACAACCAAATCTGGAGAAAACGCCTTTATGTTCTGGCTCAAATCATCGGGTTGATTTTCGCCCTTGGTTTTGCTGTGATTCCACTCTATTTCATGATTAAATTCTAATTTGAGGAATTCAAACTATGAGTACTATTGAAAATAAAATACCAGCAGGACCTTTGGCCGAAAAATGGTCGAAGCACAAAGCGAACATAAAAGTAGTTAGTCCTGCAAACAAACGTAAACTCGATGTGATTGTGGTTGGAACAGGTTTGGCCGGAGCATCGGCTGCCGCTTCCCTTTCTGAACTGGGTTACAACGTTCATGCTTTCTGCTATCAAGACAGTCCACGCCGCGCGCACTCAATTGCCGCACAGGGCGGTATAAATGCAGCAAAGAATTATCAAAACGATAACGACTCGGTTTATCGTTTGTTCTACGATACAATTAAGGGTGGCGACTACCGTGCACGCGAAGCAAACGTTCACCGTTTGGCCGAAGTTTCTCCGCTCATCATTGACCAGTGTGTGGCTCAAGGTGTTCCTTTTGCACGCGAATACGGCGGCTTGCTCGACAACCGTTCGTTTGGTGGTGTATTGGTTAGCCGTACATTCTATGCACGTGGTCAAACCGGACAGCAATTGTTGCTGGGTGCCTACAGTGCCTTGAACCGTCAGATTGCTAAAGGTGGAGTGAAAATGTATACCCGTCACGAAATGCTCGACGTGGTAATTAAAGATGGTAAAGCCCGTGGTATCATTACCCGCGATATGGTTACCGGAAAAGTAGAACGTTTTGGTGCTCATGCAGTGGTTGTTGCTACCGGTGGATACGGAAACGTGTTCTTCCTTTCGACCAATGCAATGGGTTGTAACGGATCGGCTGCATGGCAGTGTTACAAAAAAGGTGCTTTCTTCGGAAACCCTTGTTTTGTGCAAATCCACCCAACTTGTATCCCTGTTCACGGCGACCAACAATCGAAACTGACGTTGATGTCAGAATCGTTGCGTAACGATGGTCGTTGCTGGGTTCCAAAGAAAAAGGAAGATGCAGTTAAACTTCAGAAAGGTCAAATTAAAGCAAGCGACATCCCTGAAGAAGACCGTGATTTCTACCTCGAACGTCGTTACCCAAGTTACGGTAACCTTGTTCCCCGCGACGTAGCTTCACGCGCAGCAAAAGAACGTTGCGATGCTGGTTTCGGTGTAAATAACACAGGTTTGGCTGTATTCCTCGATTTCAAATATGCAATTGACCGTTTAGGACAAAATGTGATTGCCGAACGTTATGGAAACTTGTTCCAGATGTACGAAAAAATCACTGATACTGATCCTTACAAAGAACCAATGCAGATTTATCCTGCAATCCACTATTCAATGGGCGGGCTTTGGGTCGATTACAACCTGATGACAAATATCCCAGGTTTGTATGCAATTGGTGAAGCTAACTTCAGCGATCACGGTGCAAACCGACTTGGAGCTTCTGCTTTGATGCAAGGATTGGGTGATGGATATTTCGTGTTGCCATACACAATTGGCGATTATTTGGCCAATGAAATTATGACTCCGAAAATCGACACTAAAGCACCTGAGTTCGACGAAGCTGAAAAAGCAGTTGTGGGCCGTTTGGAAAAACTCTTCAACATTAAAGGGAAAGAACCAGTTGACTATTTCCACAAAAAGCTAGGTCAAATTATGTGGGATCATGTGGGAATGAGCCGCAATGAAGCTGGTTTGAAAGAAGCTATTGAAATGATGAAAGAGCTTAAGAAAGAGTTCTGGAGCAATGTTCGCATTCCTGGTGAAATGAGCAATGTTAATCCTGAATTGGAAAAAGCTGGACGTGTTGCCGATGCGATTGAAATGGGTATGTTAATGGCTCAGGATGCTTTAGACCGTAACGAATCGTGTGGAGGTCACTTCCGCGAAGAGTCGGTTACCGAAGATGGCGAAGCAAAACGCGACGACGACCACTTTGCTTATGTTTCTTGCTGGGAATATCAGGGCGAAGAAAAAGCCCCGGTACTTAACAGGGAAGATTTGGCTTACGAGAATATTAAACTGTCACAAAGAAGCTACAAATAATACCCCCTACCCCCTAAAGGGGGTTTATTCCTCCCCTTTAGGGGAGGCTAGGAGGGGTTCTAAAATCTAAAAAAATGGCAGATATAACTTTAACGAAAATTTATATAAAAGTTTGGAGGCAGAACAGTGCCAAGGAAAAAGGCCGCTTCGAAACTTATGAGATTGAAAACATCTCGCAGGGCAGTTCGTTCCTCGAAATGCTCGACATTTTGAATGACAAGCTCATTCGCGATGGAAAAGATCCGATTGCATTTGACCACGATTGCCGCGAAGGTATTTGTGGTATGTGCAGCTTGTTTGTTAACGGTCGTGCTCACGGTCCAGACCGCGAGGTAACCACTTGCCAGTTGCACATGCGTAAATTTAACGATGGACAAACCATTACCATTGAACCATGGCGCGCTGGTGCATTTCCAGTAATCAAAGACTTGATGGTTGACCGTACAGCTTTCGAGAAGATTCAACAAGCCGGAGGTTTCGTTTCTGTAAATACTGGTGGTATACCCGATGGTAACGCTATTCCAATTGGTAAAGACGATGCTGAAGAGGCAATGGATGCTGCGGCATGTATCGGTTGTGGTGCATGTGTGGCCACTTGTAAAAACTCATCGGCCATGTTGTTTGTGGCTGCTAAAGTTTCGCAGTTTGCCAAATTACCACAAGGTAAAGTTGAAGGCAAACGCCGCGCAAAAGCAATGGTTGCTAAAATGGACGAACTTGGATTTGGTGGTTGTACCAATACTGGAGCTTGTGAAATGGAGTGCCCAAAAGCAATTAGCATTTCGCACATCGCCCGCCTTAACCGCGAGTATTTGATGGCTAAATTGGCCGATTAATTTTAAAAGAAAATCCTAAGGGTTTTTAAAACTTCTAGGATTTGATAATATGAACCGCCTTCTCAGCAATGGGGAGGCGGTTTTTTTGTTTTTTAATCTTTTTGTCTAAATAAGTTTTAATCACATTATTCTTGCCGCTTTTTTTGTATTTTTTCAATGAAAAGAATTTTCTATTTCAAATGATATAATTAGAAATGAATAGTGAGGAATTACAGGGTTTAGTAAAAAAGCTGCAAAGTGAAAATACCGCATTAAAAGACCAATTGGAAAGCAAAAACAAGCGGTTGAATGACGTCGAAGAAGCTTTAGTGAAGAAAGAGAAAGAGCTTGTTATGGCCTTGCATCTGCCGAAACGCGACAATAATTGCAGGGATGGAAAGCCAGTGACCCCGAACTTCGGTGACGAAGCCACCCAAAAGCGTGTCGAAGAAATGAAGCGTGATCACGAACTCATACTTCTTCGAACGCTCATTAACCACTTGCCCAGTTCAATATTTGTTATTGACAAACAATACCGGAAAACTGTTTTCAACGAAGCACATCTGAGACGAATTGAAGACACCCTTAACCTTCCAACCCGACTTACCGAAGCAGACCTGCTTGGAAAAACCAACTGGGATATTTATCCCAAAGAATTGGCCGATTTATATTACGAAGAAGACCGGGAAGTGATTGAAAACGGATTGGTGATTATCGAAAGGGAAAATTTTCAAATCGATAGGAAGGGAAATCAGGTGAGAGAGTCTATTTCAAAAATTCCAATGCGCGATGCTGATGGGTCAATAATAGGAATGTTAGGAATTGCTCACAACATCACTGAACGGAAAATGGTTGAGCATGAGTTGGTTAAGGCAAAAGAAAAAGCATCAGAGAGCGACCGGTTAAAGTCGTCATTTCTGGCAGCAATGAGTCATGAACTGCGCACCCCGCTCAATGCCGTTATTGGGTTTAGTGAAATGATTGAAGAATGCATGGATGTGAGTGAAATTCACGAAATGGTCAAAATCATCAACGAAAATGGGAACAACCTGCTGAACATTATAGAATCGATATTCAGCCTAACCCTTTTACAATCAAACAATTTAAATGTTTTGTCAGAAAATATTCCGCTTTCAAATTTTATCAATGGCCTTAAACCATACCTGACCACTAAATTGGCAAGAGATAATAAGGAGACTTTAAGCCTGATTGTAAATTCTGGCTTGTCTGAAGATGAGTTTGTTATCCGGTCTGATAAAACAAAACTCACTCAGTTGATGACCAAATTCTTCGATAATGCAATAAAATATACCAAAGAAGGGTCAATCGAATATGGGTGTATTGTTGAGGGTTCATCGGTTACGTTCTATGTAAAAGATACCGGAATAGGCATTCCATCCGATAAGCAGGATGTTATATTTGAACGGTTCAGGCAAATTGAAGATTCCCTTTCGCGGCAATATGGTGGCGTTGGTTTGGGGCTCGCCATTTGTAAAGAAATTTCAGATTTGCTGAATGGAAAAATTTGGGTCGAATCGGAAAAAGGAGAAGGATCTACTTTTTATTTCAAGTTAGATGACGTTGTCGTCAAATAAGTCAATAGCATTTGATGTTATTAAGAATACAAAACCCACCTTCTCAACACTGGGAAGGTGGGTTTTATTCTTCTAATATTTTACCGCGCCACAATCATCCGTTGGGTTTGAATGCCATTGGAGGAGTAAATTATGAACATAACAGAGAATACACAAAGATTCACCTTGAAGATTTTTCTATGTTTTCTATGTGACTATTGTGGTTTAGTGAGTGCTTGTTAAGCTATTTTGCCATAAACTCTTCGAACATAGCTTTCATAGCTTTCAAGTCGTACGAGGGCATCCCGTTGTTTTTGGCAACTACACCATTTTTGTCAACCAGAGCATAATGCGGTATTCCAGAAATATTGAATTTTCCGCAAATCGCATTCCATTCGTCGGTGTTCACACGGTAGTGCTCGCCACTAATTTCGGGAATCATGTTGTTCCAAGTGATTTCGGGCGAACTTGGCCCGGTAATGTACAGAAACACAATGTTTTTCCCGGCCATCTCTTCTTTCAATGGCTTAATGCGCTCAATTCCGCTACGGCAAGGGCCGCACCAAGTTGCCCAAAAATCGACAAACACCACTTTCCCTTTGAACTTTTCAAGCATGGCATCGAACAGTTTATCGGCCTCAACGCTGGGCGCAATGTTTACAGCATATCCGGTTTTCAGCTTGTTGGCTTCAAGTTTGGCTTTGGTCTGTTCGTTTTGCGATAGAATGTATTCAGAAATAAAAGGGGTTTTGATCTGGTTTAAATGTTTTTTGAGAACTTCGGTTTCCATAGGTGTTGCCTCTTCAACAATACCACGACAAAGGTCCTGTGCATACATGATGTCAGAAGCCAAACCTTTTTCAACTTTGAACAGTTGTTGCAACTTTTCGTCCCTAGCGTCTTTTGTTTTCTTTTGAAATTGATCTTGAACGAGGTATTTGTATTTGTCGAAAAATGCGTTTGCTGCTTCACCATTTTCTTTTTGAAATAGCTTATTTGCTTTCAATAGATCCAATTGTTGACTGCGGGTTTTGAGCGCGGTCATTTCTTTCAGAAACTCTTTTTCTTCTGTTGTTACTTCAATACCCCGTGCTTTAAGCGAATCTTCAATATCGTAATAGAAGACAAACGATTCGTTTTTTTTCCACTCTTTAATAAGATCAAGGTTTTTTGTGTTTAATGATTTAACAGCCGATTGGTATTTGGAAGTAATGGCATTTCTTTTTTGCTGAAATACAGGGTCCTCTTCTATCAATTTACCTTTTGCGATCAGCATTTCTTCTTCAGGCGATAAAGTAATGCCTTCTTCTTTGGCGAGTTTTTCGATACTGGAGTAAGAACTTGAAAAGGATACGATGTCTCTTAAAATATCGAGGTATTTAATTCTATTAATGAAAATATAATAATCGAGGCTAATAGAAGCCAACGGATCGTTGACCAAGCTGTTGGTAAGGAACGAATATAATGTTGTATCACTTTTTGGAAAATCAATTTTCACATTTCTTTTGTCGTTTGGGATATTGTTCTTTTTACGGTAGGCATCTTCGTACCTCCATTTATACTCCATACTATTTGAAATTGCATTGTAGACAATACTTTTCGACTTAACTTGAACAGCTTTAGGCGATACGTAATGAGTTTCGGTGTACTGGTTAAGCTCGTTCATATCGAGGTCTCTTGCCTTAAAACAATAATCCCTGAATTGTTCGGGGCTGAGGCTCAAAATAGTGTCTTGTACTTTTTGGTAATCGTAATGGCGAATATTCTCCAGTGCCATTAAATCGGCGTTTACTTGGGCTAGTTCTCCCATAAAAAGGTTCCTGAAACTCCATTCTTTAAGATCAATTAAATGGAAGGTCGTTTTTCCTGGTTGCAAGAAAATAGTTCCATTCAGAAATGGGAATCTTATATATGCCGAATGCGGATAGCTAAGAGGTATGGTAATTGAAAAAGCGCCGTTATCTGCTATTTTAACCGAGTAAGACTCTTGTTTTCCAGTAAAGATGTTGTCCACATAGATTAACCCTGTCTTTTGGATAAAACGGGGATTAGAATTGCGGTAAACCCCACAGTAAGTAGCTGAATCGTTTTTCAGTATGGGCTGTTGATAGGGGGCATCATCTGGATTTTTATAACCAGCAACTTCTTTAGCCGTGTTGCTTACTTCAACCATTTTCTTCGTTGATGTTCCCATTTTGCAAATGCCCGAATCGGGGAGCGTGAGATAGATCAATTGCTTTTCTTTGAGTCTTACGAGTTCAATTTCTATCTGCTTATCAGTTGTCTTAATTTTTCCATAGTTCCAAACCTGACTGTTGTACACAGCATTTTTCTCGTACAGTCCAACTATGAGCGCTTTACTGCCATCGGTTAAAAACCAGTTACCAATATAAGGATCCAATTTTGGGTTGAGAAAAGAACCCTTTTTTAATTCAATGTCGTAAACAAACCAGCTTCCGCCTTGGTTACCTTCGCCATAATCGATCAACGCAGTAGATGTATCGATGGGAGGGAAATAAAGTACAAATTCTTTCACACCTGTTTCACTCACCAGGTATTTTTCTCCTATGGGTACACTGTCGGCTTTAGTTACATAAAGTTTTTCAGAAGATCCAACGGGTTGAATGTAAGTCTCCTTAGGAACTTCCAACAACTGGTTATGAAACCAATCGGTGTGAATGGAAAGGATGGTAGCCGAGTCGGTCATCTGTACTTTTCGTATGTGTATTCGCCCGTCGGACATAATCCCGTGTTTGGGGTTTTCAACTGTTTTTTGAGCGTAGAGAAATTGCGACACTATCAGCATCACTAGGAGGAAAGGGAGTGTTTTGAGCATGATGATTTTTGTTAGTTTAGTACTTATCGTATTTTAAACGATAAATATAAAATTTTATTATGATTCAAAGGGGTATTTGGCTGTTTAACTTACTTCGCCACAATCAATCGCTGTGTTTGAATGCCTTTGCTTGAATAAAGTGCAATGAGGTAGATGCCTTCGGGTACGTTGCTTAAATCGACTTCGAACCGATGCGATCCCTTTGCATAATTGGTGTAGGGTTGAAGCACCTGCCGTTCGCGGCCCATCAAGTCGATTAAGGTGATGCGCCCATAAATGGCTTCGGGCAAGGTAAAACTAACCGTTGCCTGATTGTTGGCCGGGTTGGGATACACCTTAAAACTAGAGACTTTCAATGTGTTTTTGCATTCCTCAAAATAGTTGCACTCGGGCTTTTCGAGTGCCGATTTGTCTTCGGCAACCACATAGTTGTACTCTTCGAGCAAAGCTTTTCCTATTTTAGTGGGTAGTGCTTTGAACAGCTCATCGGTAGGATAGAACCAAAAAATCACATCTTCATTTAAAAATGACTCTGAAGCTTTTAGAAACACAGGAATGAAAAATTGAAATTGTTGTTCGTATTTCATTTCCTTAGAAAGTATTTTACTCCTCCAATCGATAACTTTTATAAGTGGATTTCCATCTGGTTGTGTGACTAATACCGGCAAGCATCCATCGCTCCAAAGTGAACTGATTGAATCGGCATAATAAGTTTTCAAGAAAGTGCTACCATTCTTTAATAAATTCAATTCTATCTTCTCAGTTCGCATCCCACCCCTAAAAATAGTAGAATCGGTATGAAATTGAAAACCAAGATTTTTTAATTCAGATTTACTCAAGTCAATAATTTTAGACTCATCGATCAGTAGAGGAGCTTGAAATACAATAAGGTCTATATCCTTGTGTACTTGTTTTGCTGCATTGTATTTTCTAAATAGATCGATTGTTGATTTATGGTTCTTAGACAAAATGGAAAGTAATTCATCATTTGTTTTGAACCATAAAATTACATCCTGCTTTTCAGGGTTGATTTTACTAATGGGAATATATACAGGTAGTAAAGTATCATTCATTGCGTGAAAATCTGAAGCCACATAACCTGTTATCCCTTTAAATCCTGTCAAGAAAGTGTTTGTTTGACAGACTGGATAAAAGTCGAGCTTTCCAACTTCAGTAGAGTTTGGAAATGGATTTTGCTTAAGTATGTTAAGGTATTTCGGGTCGTTGAACTCTTTTTTTGGCGATTCATAGGTTTGGTGCAAATAGGCTTCAGAAGAACCACTATTAATAGTGTCGCCATTAACCATTCTTGTATGGATCCTGTAGAAAAAGATCAAACAATCGACTCCCAATTTATTAAAATAGCTAATGGAAGTATCAGTAATTTGAAATCCAATTTCTTTCAATTCTTCATCACTCAGTTTCAAAATAAATCGGCTCCCTTCAATGGGTTGAATCGAATCGAAATTTACTTTTTTACCTTCATCCGCTTTTCGGTTTTCATCTCCAATAGGATAGACAATTGTGTTGTTTTCAGCATTTAGCTGCAAAGAAGGGTTTCCTGTTCCCTGCATTTCAGCTTTCGTTTCTTTCAGTGGTAGCTGGCTTTGCTGAAAATCGGCATCGGCCTTACTGCTAGCCTCATTTGGTTCAGAACTCTGTATTTCGGTGTCTTTGGTCCCGATAGAAGCCATCGGGATTGGAATTTGGTTTTTGTCTTTTGGAATTTCCAAATTGTTGCTCGGCCACATAAACACGGCACTTATTATTACTGCAAATAGTGTTGTCATAATTGTAAATTTTAAAAGGTTTCTTGGTTTGCCCTTGAGCCTGGACATGGCCTTGGGGCTGGTTATCATTTGGTGCACCTTTTCTTCGTTGTAAATGGGAGCAATGTTGTTCGTTACCTGAAAATATTGCTCAATATCGGTTGTTTCAAATTTCTTCTTCATAACTCCTCCTTTCAAAACAGGGTTAATACGATTTGCTTTTGTTGCTCGTTCAGCAGTTTCAGCAGTTTTTCCTTCCCATACCTGACCCTTAGTTTCACTGCCGAAAGGCTGGTTTGCTGTATGTTCCTTATTTTTTCGAGCGGCAGGTCGGCAACGTAAAACAGCAACATTGCTTCGTGCTGCACTGCGGGCAACTGTTTCATCTTTTCAAAAACGATGGTCAGGTCGGTAAGCAGCTCGGCCGATGCGTGGGCATCTTTCAAGAATGCTGCCGCCGTTTCGCTGTACCTGCCCTTAAACTTGCGCCGCCGCAACTGTTTGCTGTAAATGTTGTAGGCCGTGGCGTACATAAAGGCTGGAAATGCGGCATCGCTCTTCAGTTGGTCCATTTTTTCGAAAGTTGCCAAAATGGTGTCGTGCAGCAAATCCTCGGCATCGACAGGTGAATCGGTAATGTGCCGGCAATAGTTCGAGAGCCTTGCGGCAATGGGCTTGTACAGCGATAAAAAACGGGTTTGTTGTTGTGCTTCCAAAAGCTGGTTGATTAAAGATTTTGCTAAAAGTACCATAGCAGGGATGAAAAGTTTCAAAGGGGTTGAAATATTTAGAATTGATAGTAGAGAAAACAGCCATAAAACAAGAATAGTCATTTCATTAGTTTATAAAATGGCTAATTAGTAAGAATAACTTTTGCCTTAGTTTATAAAATAGGCCAAAAACTAAACTAAGTTTTTTTATTCTTATTTTTGTGCAAGAAAAAAGTTTTTAAAAAAATAGTGATCATGAAGGATTTTGTTGCAGGTAAATTTGTGAAACAGATTTCGTACAAAAGTTTTGAGCCAAACTGCATTAACCGAAAATGGCAACTATCTGATATGGAACTGGTTCAGCTGTTAAGTAAAGCCGACAGGTCAATTGGTAGGCTCGACATGTATTCTGAATATGTGAACATTGACCTGTACATTAGGATGCACATTGCCAAAGAAGCAACGCAATCATCGAAAATAGAGGGCACCCAAACCAATATGGAAGAAGCATTCCTCGAAAAAGCAGAGATTGCCTTTGAAAAAAAAAATGACTGGGAAGAAGTCCAGAACTACATTAGTGCAATGAACGAGGCCGTTCTGCAATTGCAACGACTACCATTTTCAGCCCGTTTGATTAAAGAAACCCATACTATTCTGCTTCAGGGGGTAAGGGGAAGCCACAAGCAACCGGGTGAATTTCGTACAAGCCAAAACTGGATTGGTGGAGCTTCGTTAAGCGATGCCGTTTTTATTCCACCCGTGCACACATCAATTCCTGAACTAATTTCTGATATTGAATTCTTTGCCAACGATGAACTAAACATGTTGCCCGAGTTGATTAAAATTGCTATTATCCATTATCAGTTTGAAACGATACATCCTTTTCTCGATGGAAATGGTAGGGTGGGACGTTTGTTGATAACCCTCTATTTGGTCGATAAGGGAATTCTTAAAAGACCAATTTTGTACCTCTCTGATTTCTTTGAAAGGCACAGAATGTTGTACTACGATAACTTAACAAGGGTAAGGACACATAACGATATTAACCAATGGATTAAGTTTTTTTTAACAGGTATTATTGAGATTTCAAAGAAAGGCGTGGAAACCTTCGACGGAATATTACAGCTCCAAAAAAGCCTAGACATCAAATTACAGTCATTGGGCAACAGGATAAACGAGGCAAGGAAAATTGTTGAATATTTATATAACCAACCCATTATTGACATTGCAAGGATTTCAAGAATCACTGGAAAATCGAAAGCCACCAATTACAAAATGCTTGAAGACCTTGAACGACTGGAAATTTTGAAAGAAATAACCGGCGCTCAGCGGAATAAGCTTTATGTGTTTAACGACTACCTTGAATTGTTCAAGAAATGAAAAACACGAAAGCACATCTTTTCCAAATCCGTTTTTGGAACGAAGGGAATTACTTTCGTGTTTTTTATGAGATTTTTTACTTCGCCACAATCAACCGCTGTGTTTGAATGCCTTTGCTTGAATAAAGTGCAATGAGGTAAATGCCTTCGGGTACGTTGCTTAAATCGACTTCGAACCGATGCGATCCTTTTGCATAATTGGTGTTGGGTTGCAGCACCTGCCGTTCGCGGCCCATCAAGTCGATTAAGGTGATGCGCCCATCAATGGCTTCGGGCAAGGTAAAACTAACCGTTGCCTGATTGTTGGCCGGGTTGGGATACACCTTAAAACTAGAGACTTTCAATGTGTTTTTGCACTCTTCGAAGTATTTGCATTCGGGCTTTACAAGGGTCGATTTGTCTTCAGCGGTGATGTAGTTGTATTCTTCTAATAACTCTTCACTAATATTTTGAGGTAAACGATTAAAGAAATTATCGGTTGATAAAAACCAAAAAACTACATCTTCTTCAGGCAAGGATCCGAAAGTCTCTTTTTTCACTACAACAGGTATAAGATCAACAATATCAATTTCATCCTTTGAAGAAAGTAATTCATTAATCCACTCTTTTGGCATATCCCATCTTACTGAACCCTTCCCATTTTTATTTGTAATCATCATTGGAATAGCTTTGTTTTCGTAAAGCGTACTATCATTAACAATCTGTTTATCTAAATTGAATCTTTCAGCAGCTTCTTCACTAATTTTCATTAAAACACTCATTTCTCCTTTTGCAGATAAAAAGAATCCTTTCTTTGTGTCCCTTACTGCGAATAGATAGGTAATCACATTATCAATCAGTTTAAAACCCAATACTTCTAATTCTTTTTTATTTAAATCAATAAATACGGTGCTATCTATTTTTTGATCATAATACTCATATTTTGGGTTTTTATGGTTCTTCGATAAAGCCCCTTGCAGCATCTCATTATTTTGTTGGTCTAATTTTGAGTAGGTGTAAATTGAATTTTGAATAGAATCGCTTGAGATAAACTTGCGATCGGTTGCCATTGTTTCTCCTAAACCTTTTTTTTCCAGTCCTTTTCTTGCTTGGGAATTTGGGTCAATGATTTTTTTAGATAAGTGTTCTTTATCCACTTTTTCATTACTTTCCTTATTTTGAATTGATTCTTTCATTACATCCGTACTATAAAGGTTATCCTCCTTTTCTTTCACAGTATAATGATGGTCAGTAATTTGAAACGCAATTTCTGGAACTTGATTTTTGGAACTTAGAATTTCCTCTTGGCCTTTTTGCCAAAACAATACGGCACTCACTATTACTGCTAAAATTGTTGTCATAATCGTAAATTTTAAAAGGTTTCTTGGTTTGCCCTTGAGTCTGGCCTTGGCTGTTGGGCTGGTTATGATTTGGTGCACCTTTTCAATGGGTATCAACGGAGGGTTCTGTTTAACCTGCTCGAAATAGTTATCGATGTTGTTTTCGTTCATCATGGGTTAAAAGAATAAAGTGATTACTGTTTGCTGCCGTTCGGTACACAGTTGCATTAGGCGTTCGCGACCGCGTTTAATGCGTTGTTTCACTGCCGACAAGCTTCCTCCTTGAATGTTTCGTATCTCTTCCAGCGGCAAATCGCTAATGTGGAAGAGGATGAGCGCCTCCCGCTGCAAACTGGGGAGCAGTTCCATTTTCTGCATTACGATAGAAAGTTCGGCGCGGGTTTCTGCGTCAATACTTAAATCCTCCATCAGTAGAGCTACCTTTTCGTCGTATTTGCCACGGAATTTCTTCCGCCTAAGCTGTTTCTTAAACAGGTTGCTGGCAATGGTGAAAAGGTATCCGGCAAAACGGTCGGGATTTTCCAGTTTATCGAACTGCTCATAAGCCGCTAAAATGGTATCGTTCAACAGGTCGTCGGCATCGGAGCGGTTGCGTGCCATGCTGCGGCAATAATTGCTGAGTCTTTTGTGCAATGGCTCGTACAGTGCCATAAATTCGGTTTGTTGGTTGGTCATCCGTTTTGTTTTGCTTTCTAAATGGTATGTTCCCCAAGGAGGATGGAAAGTTACATTTTATTAATTTTCACCCATAACGAACACCTTTGCAAAAAGAAAAAATTTTGTTGAATTGATTTTTGCAACTTTCGTTTACTTTGCATGTCATTATCCCAAAACCTTTCAATATGAAGCAACTCTTATTTTCAACGTTAATTTTACTGGCAATTGTTTTTCCAGCTTTTGCTGAAACGCCTCCTGATTCTATTCCAAACTACAATTATCTTGCCTTGGGTACCAGTATCAACCTTGCCGCGGCTAAAGACCAATTGAACACCAGCCTGTCGTATACCGGGATCACCTTTGGCAGTGTGTTTGAGTTTTACCGGGCAAAAAGTAATCGCTTATTCTACTTGGGCAATATAATGTCATCGGGCAACTTGCACCCATATAAGCGGCCAAACGGGTATTCAAATACCGTTCAGCTTATATCTGAAAATTTTCAAATGCGGCAGCAATGGTTGGTGTACAATAATTCAGAAAAAAATTTTCTGGTCTATTTCGGTCCTGAGGTGAATTTTAAATTGGGTATGCGCATTAACAATGCAGAAATAGGCAACAGTGGCATCACCTACGAAGCGGCCCTTTCATTGGGCGCCGCTGTAAATGTGGACAAGTATTTCAGTATCGATCCTATTTTTAGGGGAGGAACACCGTCGAATTGGAAAATTGGTTGTTCGCTTTCGCACCCTTTGTTATCAACGGTTTTTACGCCTCCTTACATTGGGTTGCCCGAAAATTTGTTGCAGGAGAATGCCTTGTTTTTCGATGTAAAATCGAATTACTCAACGTTGCTTACCCGCTATGTGAATTTGCAAGCCAATTTATCGCTGACCTATTTCTTCAACAACCGAAACGGTATCGAATTCTCCTATTTGTACGACTATACGGCTACTTATCCCGATGTAAACCCGGCTAAGACCCTTAACCGTATGGTTTTTCTTAAACTTTTGTACAACTTCTAACCCCGAATAAAATGAAACGATATAAAATTCTGATTACATTGTTTGTATTGGGTTCTGCATTTGCATCGTGCAGTAAATTAGTGATCGAGGACCCAATTACCGAAAAAAAAGTGGTGTTTGAATACTTTTGGAAATCGGTTGACGAGAAATACTCTTTCTTCGAATTAAAAGATATTGACTGGGATGGTGTTCACGATCGGTTTGCGCCAACCATTTCTGAAACGATGAGCGACGAAGCTTTTTTCGATACCCTTTCGGTAATGATCGATCTTTTGCACGATGGGCATTCGGGTGTAACGTCAACATTTAACGATCATAAATATGTGGGTTTCTTCACCCGTGGTCCTGAAAATTTCGATGCACGTTTGCTCATGGACAACTACGCTCACGGATGGGGTGCGGTAAAAGGTGCGTTGAATCATATTTCGCTTGCCGACGGGCAGGTCGCCTATATTTATTATGGCGATTTCTCAAGCACGATTACCGATGCCGACATAGAATACTTAATTGAAAAATATAAAGACACCAAAGGGATTATTATCGATGTGAGAAATAATTTTGGTGGTGCAGTCAACAATATTTTTACCCTTGCAAGCCATTTTGCCAATAACAAAACACTGGTAATGAAATCTATTTTGAAGAATGGAACTGGGCACAACGACTTTACAGGTGAAACCGAAACCTATCTTCAACCCTCTGTTAAGAATTATGCGGGGAAAGTATGCGTACTCACCAATCGGAAAGTATTTAGTGCCGCATCGGTGTTTACGCTTGTGATGCGCGAGTTGCCCAACGTTACGGTTGTTGGCGATACCACCGGCGGCGGTTTGGGTTTGCCAATTGGAACCGAAATACCCAATGGATGGCAAATGCACTGTTCAGGTTCTCAGTTACTTTCAACCGGAGGGGAGTGTTTTGAAATGGGTATTCCACCCGATGTGCAGGTTGACATGAAAAAGAGCGATATGGAGAAAGGGATCGACACCATTATTGAAACAGCAATGCAACTTATTTTAAAGGAAGAATAAGATTTATAACGAGTTTGCCATGTTTCTTTTTTCACTTTTGAGTGCTAAAACTGTTTTAAAGCAGTTGTAAGTTTCAGTATTTGACTACTTTTGTGTCCCGAAAAAATTTTGAAATTACACATGAGTACAAAAAAGAGCATTATAGGAATTGGAAACGCATTGATGGATATTGTTGTAAAATTAACAAACGACGAAATCCTTCTTCAAAATAATTTACCCAAAGGCAGCATGATATTGGTCGATGCTGAAACTTCAGCCAGTATTAACCAGCAAACCGAAGGATTTGAGAAAATGTTAACGCCTGGTGGTTCTGTGGCAAATACAATACATGGGTTAGCACATTTGGGTGTTGAAACTGGTTTTATTGGCAAAGTGGGCAACGATGTGCTTGGTGCTATATACGAAGAAGAGCTGAGTAAAATTGGAGCAAAACCGCTACTTTTCAAATCATCAACAGCAACAGGTGTTGCTATGGCATTGGTTACCCCCGATTCGGAACGAACTTTCGGAACCTATTTGGGTGCAGCAATTGAATTGACAGCTGAAGACCTTACCATCGACCTTTTCCGTAATTACGAGATCGCTTATATCGAAGGGTATTTGGTACAAAACCACCTTCTTATTCGTAAGGCAATTGAAATGGCCCGCAAGGCTGGATTAACAATAGCTATTGATCTTGCCAGTTACAATGTGGTTGAAAGCAATCTCGATTTTCTGAAGGAAATTGTGGCTGAGTATGTCGATATTATTTTTGCCAACGAAGAAGAAGCAAAAGTTTTCACTGGAAAAGAACCTGAAGAAGCAATCAAAATTCTTGGAGATTTGTGTGAAATAGCTGTTGTTAAAGTTGGTAGCAAAGGATCGTTGATTGCGAAAAATGATAAGATCATTTCGGTTGGAACAATTGGATCAAATTGTATTGATACAACCGGTGCTGGTGATTTATATGCTTCGGGCTTTCTTTATGGTTTTGCCAATGACTTTTCAATGGAAATATGTGGAAAAATTGGTGCCATTACAGCCGGAAATGTGATTACCGTTTATGGTGCACGCATGGACAACAATCAATGGGAAGATATTAAAAATCAAATAAATAAAGTGGGTTAAAAAAAAACCCCGCTGGGTAGTGCGGGGTAGGAATAAAAAAATAAGAGGAACTATTTACAGGGTGTAAATATTTAATGTGAAGGTAAAACATTCGCGTGAAAAAATAGTTCAAAAAAACTCTGTTTTTTTTAAAAATTTCTGCCCTCGAATAAATTTCTCCCTAATCTTTTTATTCGTCAGATTACCTTATTGATCTTCAAGGAATTTCTTTAGTCCGAAGGTTATCGAAAAACAATTATCTTTGCACCGAATTTAAATTTTTACGGTAAAAATACCGTTCACAATTAGTTTATGGCACACAAATCAGGTTTTGTAAATATTATTGGCAACCCCAACGTGGGGAAATCAACCATTATGAATACGTTGGTTGGCGAAAAAATTTCGATTATTACTTCGAAAATGCAAACAACCCGTCATCGCATAAAAGGCATTGTTAGCGGCGACGATTTTCAGATTGTTTATTCCGACACTCCGGGAATTCTGAAACCCAACTACAAGCTGCAGGAGAACATGATGAAATTTGTAGATACTGCTCTGGTTGATGCCGATGTTATTCTTTACGTTACCGATGTGATCGAGAAATTCGACAAAAATGCCGAATACCTTGAAAAAGTGAAAAATACCAATATACCGGTATTCTTACTTCTGAATAAAATTGACCTTTCCGATCAGAATGCCGTATTGGAACTGGCAACAATGTGGAAAAACGAACTTCCGAATGCGGTAATTCTTCCTATTTCGGCAAAAGAAAAGTTCAACATTGCACCAATTTTCGATATGATTATGGAGAAACTCCCCGAAGGGCCAGCTTTTTTCCCTAAAGATGAACTCACCGACCGCAACGAGCGGTTCTTTGTTCAGGAAATCATTCGTGAAAAAATATTGCTTTACTATCAGAAAGAAGTTCCATATTCTGTTGAAATAGAAGTGGAATCATTTAAAGACGAACCAAAACTTCTTAGTGTGCAAGCAGTGATCAATGTTAACCGCGAAACGCAAAAAGGGATCATCATTGGGCATCAGGGCAAAGCCATTAAGCGAGTGGGAACCGAAGCCCGAAAGGATATGGAAGAGTTTTTTGAAAAGAAGGTTTTTCTTGAACTTTTTGTGAAAGTGAGCAAAGGATGGCGCGAAGAAGAAACCAAACTTCGTGGTTTTGGATACGATATGCAATAAATAGTCAGTTGGAAAAAGTCATTAGTCAGTAGAAAAAGAAAATGAGCAATATAGTCGCAATTGTTGGGAGGCCCAACGTAGGAAAATCAACCCTTTTTAACCGACTTATCGAATCGAGGCAAGCTATTGTCGACGATATGTCGGGAGTTACCCGTGACCGTAATTACGGAAAAGGTGAATGGAACGGTAAAGAGTTCTCGGTCATCGATACTGGTGGTTATGTAATTAATGCTACCGACGTATTTGAAGAAGAAATTCGCAAACAGGTTATGCTTGCCATTGACGAAGCCGATGCCATTTTGTTTGTAGTTGACGTTGAAATTGGGATAACCGACCTTGATGAATCTGTGGCAACAATGCTACGAAGAGAGAAAAAACCTGTTTTTGTTGTTGTAAATAAAGTAGATAACAATAAGCGAATAAGCGATTCGTACGAATTCTACAACCTTGGTTTAGGTGAGTTGTACTGCATCTCGTCAATTAGCGGTAGTGGCACTGGCGACCTGCTTGACAAAGTGGTAGAGATATTCGAAAAAGAGCCTGAAGCATCAGAGGAAGAAAAAATTCCTCATATTGCCATTATTGGCCGACCAAATGTTGGCAAATCGTCGTTGATCAATGCACTTGCCGATCAACCACGCCACATAGTAACCGATATTGCCGGAACAACCCGCGATTCATTGAACACCCGTTACAACAAATTTGGTTACGACTTTATTTTAACCGATACCGCTGGGATCCGTAAAAAAGGGAAAGTACACGAAGACTTGGAGTTTTATTCAGTTATGCGCTCAATCCGCACTATTGAAGAATCGGATGTTTGTCTTCTCTTACTTGATGCTACCCGTGGTCTCGAAGCACAGGATATCAATATTTTCAATCTTATTCTTAAGAATAAAAAAGGAGTTGTTATATTGGTGAATAAGTGGGATTTGATTGAAAAAGACAACAAAAGCACAATCAAATTTACCGAAACCATCAAAGAAAAGATTGCCCCATTTGTCGATGTCCCAATCATTTTCACATCGGTAATTACTAAGCAACGTATTCTTAAAGCCTTTGAAATGGCTATGAAAGTTTACGAAAGCAGGGAAAGCAAAATTAAAACTTCGGTGTTGAACGAACAAATGCTTGCAGCCATTGAGGCTTATCCGCCACCGGCATGGAAAGGGAAATATATCAAAATTAAGTATGTTACCCAGTTGCCAACGCCAACGCCAACATTTGCATTTTTTGCCAATTTGCCACAATACATCAAAGATCCGTACAAGCGATTTTTGGAAAATAAAATACGTGAATATTTCGATTTCGAGGGAGTTCCAATTGTTATTGTATTCCGCGCCAAATCGTGAACGTTTCAACCTAAAGCTGATTTAGTACAGTTAAGCGGTTATAACGTTTCAAAAGTCCATATGCATTTAATTGCTTATGGACTTTTGTTTTAATGTAGGATGCATTGGTTTCGTGGCTTACATCTTCAATACTACAGTCAGACTGTAACTTAACAATCTGAGTTCGATTGTAATGCATTAACCTTTAGTTTTTTATAAATTTTCTCTTGTTTGTAAGGCTCCTTTGGAGTCATATGTTTATAGAAATGGTTGCTTTTCTATAAACATCCGACCCCGACTCGAATACCATTAACAGTTGTAACAAAGCATCTTAACTATAAGAAATGTATATCGAAAATGCTTTTTTTAAATCGAACTCAGGTTAATCGTATTTAAACACATGCAACGAGCATTGTGGGCAAACACAAAAAAAAGCATATCGCTTTGCGAATCGAAAAATTCAATTTAGTTAAGCAGAATGTAATGGAATTCGTTCAATATGTGGAAGTAATATGTTTAAAGATTAATAGTGTATCCAAAAGAGATTCAGTAACTTTAAAAAAAGTGAAGAATAATTTTGTGGATGGTAGAAACAGATAACGACAACCAATTTAAGCCGCGTACAGTTGTTATTTAGTAAATACGAAAATATTTTGACCCCATTGCTTATATACAAATGAATATTTATGGCAGAAAATAATTTCACAATTAGGGTTATGACCCGGCAGGAAGTTGATTTAGCTGTAAACTGGGCTGCATTGGAAGGATGGAATCCTGGTTTATTCGATGCTGATAGCTTTTATGATGCCGATAAAAATGGGTTTCTTATCGGGTTGATCGGCGATGAACCAGTTGCTTCAATATCGGTAGTGAAATACGACAACTCTTTTGGTTTTCTTGGTTTTTATATCGTCAGACCAGAGTACCGGGGTAAGGGTTATGGCATTCAGATTTGGAACGCAGGTTTGGTTTACTTGAATGGGGTTACAGTTGGCTTGGATGGGGTGATTGCCCAGCAGGATAATTACCGAAAATCGGGGTTCAACTTTGCATACCGCAACATCAGGTATAAGGGAATAACTGAGGAAAATTTTGCCGGCGATAAAAGGGTTGTTCCTCTTTCTTCAATCCAATTTGATGAAATTTGTTCTTACGATCAACTGCTTTTCCCAGCGAATCGTGGCGAATTTTTAAAACGTTGGATTAATCAGCCTCAAAGTACAGCCTTGGGAATTGTTGTCAACAAAAAGATTGCTGGGTATGGAGTGATTCGCACTTGTCGCTCAGGGTATAAAATCGGACCTTTGTTTGCCGATAACCCTGAATTTGCTGATATTTTATTTAATGCACTGGCAGCTCAAGTACCGGTAGGATCTTCGGTTTTTCTCGATACTCCAGAACTGAATAAAGAGGCTATTGCTTTGGCCGAGCGTTACCATATGGAAACAGTATTTGAAACAGCAAGAATGTATAAAGGAGAAAGCCTCCAATTGCCAGTATCTGGTGTGTTTGGCGTAACAAGTTTTGAACTGGGATAAGATCAAATTGATCTAGCTTTTTTTATTCTAGTAACCTCCACTATAACTGCAATAAAACTTTGGAAATTGGGGTTCAGTATAGGCTAGGTACAGCTAAAGCCTTAAAAATGAGTTTTATTATTAAAATATTATTAGACGTGCACGGATTTGCATAAACTCCTTTTGGCAATGGAACAAGGTTAAATCAGTTGCCAAACAGATATCCAGAACGGAATGGTAAACAAGCACATCGCATAACTGATAAGCATAATACTTCCAATCGATTGTTTGTCGCCGCCATACGAACGTACCTGCAAAATTAGTGCGGTAGCTGGTGCTGCAGCCGACTCAATTATTAGCATATTTGCCAAAAGAGGGTTGCTCTCTTTCAAACCTATTGCCAGAAGCACTAGAATTGTGGCAATGGGTATGATCATATATTTGATGAAGGTTATTTTGAACAGATCGGAAATACTGGGCCATGTTTTTAGCGAAATACTGCCCAATGTTGCGCCAAGAACAATATTTGAAACCGGAATGGTAGCTTCACCTACCAGCTCAACCGAGTCGAAAACCAAAGCAGGAACAAATCGGTTCAGCTTCAGCAGAACAAGCAAAACAGTTCCAACACTTGCAACAAAGGGAGGAGTAATAAAATCGGAAAGTTTGATGTTTCTGAAACTTTGGCCGGTAATCATAAACTTTCCAATACTCCATGCCATGGGGGTAAATCCAATGATGAACAGGAAATTGTAAATGGCATAACTGTCGAATTGATCGGGATACATAAACCTGCCGATGGGAAGGACCAGATAAATGGCGTTTTGCATTCCTGCCATTGGGAACAGGTATTGTTTTTCGCGAAAGCTTTTTGCAAAAAACAGATAGCAAAGGCCTACACCAAAACTCATCATTGCAATACACGAAAGTGGCAGAATCCACCAGTCGGGCATTGTCTTTGGATCGAAGCTCTCGCTGATGCTGGCAAACAACATGCAGGGTAATAGTATGTTGACCGATATTGTGGCTAACGACTTTACTTGTTCCTGGGTAATAATTTTTTTCTTAACCAGTAAGCCAGCAACAATAATTATCAAAAAAATGCGGCCTACTGCATCGAGCATAACCCAGAATGATGAAAAAAAAGTCTCGATCATATTTTTAATTTGGGACAAATGTATTGATTACCGCCGTTATTTAATTCCGATTTTTAAGGTGATATTTTAAAAAATAGACCTAAAAAGCCTGAATTTAACGTGTTCAAGATAGATTTCTTGTTTACTGATAATGGGTTATTGCTCTTGTTTGTCCCTTTTAAAAGTATTACAGATGTTGATTTTCAACAACAGAGGATAAGAAAAGAGATTGGCTCTTTCCTTATTCCTTGTTCATATAGTTGCTTTTCAAGAATAAATGGATGTTGTATTTGTGCTGTAATGTGTTGAATATCAAAAACAAATTACCTGTCGTAAATTAGATATTGCTTAGTACCTGTTTCGAGGTGTGTATTTTGTGTGCAATAATTTGTGTGACATTTCGCCGTTGGGCTGCCCCAGAAAATCTTTGTAAATCTTAATCACTTCAGGATTAAGGTGACTTTTGCGAATTGGCATCCCTGCATCTTCGGCATAAATGGCTTTTGTCCGTTTCTCCCTGATTTCTGGATTGGTAGGTATTGGTTGTCCACCTCCACCCAAACATCCGCCAGGGCAGGCCATGAACTCAATAAAGTGGTAGTCTGAGGTGTGGTTTTTGATCGATTCCATCACCTTTTTCGCATTCACTAACCCATGAGCAATGGCACATTTCAATTCTACCCCATCGAGAAAAGACCAGATTTCGAGAGGTTTCTCAATTTTGATCGATGCTTCGCGAACACCATCCAAACCGCGTACAGGTGTAATGTCTATGTTTTCGAATGGCACTTCGCGGCCGGTTACAATTTCGTATACCGTTCGTAGTGCAGCTTCCATAACACCACCTGTTGCTCCAAAAATCACACCTGCCCCAGTCGATTCGCCCATGAGCCGGTCATATTTTTTCTCGGGCAGTTTCATAAAGTCAATTCCGGCCTGTTTTATCATAATGGCCATTTCTCGTGTGGTCAGCACATAGTCTACATCTCTGTAACCACTGTCGTGCATTTCGGGCCGTGTTGCTTCAAATTTTTTGGCGGTACATGGCATTATTGAAACCGAAACAATGGTACTTGGGTCAATGTTTCTGGCCTTAGCATAATAGGTTTTTACCAGTGCACCAAACATTTGTTGAGGCGATTTACAGGTCGAAAGAAGGTCGAGATATTCGGGATACATGTGTTCGATGTATTTTATCCATCCAGGCGAACACGAGGTTGCCATTGGAAGTTTTACTTTTTCATCCTTATCAACAAGTATCTTTTTCAATCGGGTAAGCAGTTCTGTCCCTTCTTCCATAATTGTAAGGTCTGCTGTAAAGTCAGTATCCAGTACGGCATCGAAGCCCAGGTTTTTGAGTGCAGCTACCATTTTTCCGGTAACGCGTGTTCCGGGTTCAAAGCCCAATTCTTCTCCTAATCCAACTCTAACAGCGGGAGCAGTTTGTACCACTACATGTTTTTCTGGGTCAGCTATGGCAGTCCATACTTCTTCGATGTAGTTCTTTTCAATAAGAGCACCTGTAGGGCAGTGGTTCACACATTGACCGCAGTTGGTGCAAACTACTTCGTTCATCGAGTTCTCGAAGAAAGTGGTGATCTTCATTTTGTCGCCTTTGTGAGCAACAGTTAGTGCGTTTACTCCCTGCAATTCGGCGCAAGTTCTCACACAGCGTTGGCAACGCACGCATCGGCTGTCGTCTTTAATAATCGATGGCGAATACCTGTCAACGGTGTAGGCTTTGAAAGGAACCAGATCAATCAGGTCTTGCGACATAATTTTGTATTCGGCTGCCAGCTTTTGCAACTCGCAATTGCCGTTTTTGTAGCATTTGGTGCAGTCGGCATTGTGTTCTGAAAGCAACAGCTCAAGAATATGTTTACGCGAATTTCGGACCTTTAAGGTATTGGTCAAAATCTCCATGTTCTCTTGACATGGTGTGGCACACGAAGCCGCCAAACGGGCTTGACCCACAATTTCGACAACACAAACCCTGCAATTTCCGGCCACACACAAGTCTTTGTGATAGCACAGCGTAGGAATAATAATCCCAGCTTTGCGGGCTGCTTCGAGAATGGTTGAGCCCGGTTCAACTTCGTACACCACGCCGTTGATGGTAATGTTTAATGTTTTGCTCATAATTGAAGGTGTTGTGTTAGTAAATCATCTCTTCACGGAAATTTTCGACAATGGATGAAAACGAATTGGCAACCGATTGTCCCAACCCACACTTTGCGGTAAGTTGCATTGTTTCGGTAAGTTTCAACAAATTGTCGAGGTACGAAGCAGGTTTAATTCCCTGTTTTACAGCTTTTATCCCAATTAGAAGTTGTTGGCAGCCAACGCGGCAGGGGGTGCATTGTCCGCAACTCTCTTCGCGGAAAAATTCGAGGTAGTTATCGAGCACCTTGAACATGGATCGTGAACTATTGAAAAGCATCATCGAACCACCCGTTGGAAGCGATATTCCGGTTAGTTTTCCTTTAAACCCGATAGCTGTTTCACCAAACCGTTTACGGGGAACAAGAAAACCCGAAGCACCACCAACTTGTACCGCTTTGGTGTCGCCATCGCCAAACTCATCAACAAAGTCCTGCAAGCTCATACCTAATTCAAGCTCATAAATACCTGGTTTTGGGGTGTCGCCCGAGACTGAAAAGAGCTTTGTGCCACGTGAAAACTGAACACCCAGATCGTAAAATTTTTTGGCTCCGTGTTTAAATATTGTGTAGGTATGGGCCAATGTTTCCACATTGTTTATTACAGTTGGTTTTCCCATATAGCCAACGAAAGAGGGGAATGGTGGTTTGTTGCGGGGTTCTCCGCGCTTGCCTTCCATCGATTCGAACAGGGCAGTTTCTTCGCCACAAATGTAGGCTCCACTTCCCATAAATATTTCGATGTGGAAATCGAATTTGATCTCTTTACAATAGTAATCGAATTCGGCAATTGCTTTTTCGAGATCAGTTTTAAGGAAACGGTATTCGCCTCGAAGGTAGATGTATCCTTTACTTGCACCTACAATGTAACCACAAATAGCCATGGCTGAAAGCACCTTAAACGGTACCATTGAAAGTATTTCGCGGTCTTTGAATGTTCCCGGCTCACCTTCGTCGGCATTGCAGATGACATATTTTTGATCAGCAGGAGCTTCGCTTGTCAGTTTCCATTTTAGTCCTGTTGGGAAACCTGCGCCGCCACGCCCTTTCAACTCTGAACTTATTAATTCGTTAATCAACTCTTGTTTGTCGCGCTGAAGTGTGCGGTTGAGTATTTTTTCCCAGTCGTTTTCATTTCTGAAAATGAAATCGGCACGTTTCAAGTTGTAAGTTGTGCTCATTGTGCGGGGCGTTTCATAAATTCAGATAGAATTTCACGAACACGTTCTGGTGAAAGTTCGGTAAACATCTCGTTGTTAATGAGCATGGCCGGTGCTTTGTGGCACCACCCGAGGCAGTTGGTTTCGAGCAGCGAGAATTTCTTGTCAGGAGTGGTTTCGCCAACCCCAATTTTGAGCATATCTTTAATGGTAAGGAGAATTTGGTTTTTCCCCTTCATGCTGCAGGTAATGGTTTTGCAAATCCTTATCACAAATTCGCCCATTGGTTTGTACTCCAGAAAGGAGTAGAAAGTGGCTGTGCCATACACCTCAGCGGCGGGTATATCGAGAGCACGTGCGATTTCTATCATCGAATAGTCTGACAAATAGTTTTCCTTCTCAACAACTCCCTGTAAAATGGGGAGCAGATTTTCCCTTCGCCGTCCATGTTTGTCAGCCAATTCAGTAATTAGCTCATGTGTTTGATTCATAAAAACGGTAATTGAAATGGATAATGATTGATGGTTAAAGCATCGGAGTACCTTAGTTTGTATTGAATTTAATAAGGCACTTAGGTGCTTGTCAACTAAGGAACTTCAAAAAAAGATACACCACCGAAGCGGCAAGGTTAGCGGGCATATTTCTCCGGAAAACCGGAAAACGATATAGTCGTAGATTAAGTAAACAATTTAGTGAACTATATGAAGAAAAACTAGTGGTAAAAGCATGGAAATTGTCAGGTAGTCAAATTTTTAGAATATAAATATCAGCATTGCTTCCTGATCTGTTTTCTCGCTAATTAGAAATAGAATATTCTTTTGTGCAACCTGCTGAACCTGCCGAATTTTTTTTGATTCAGGGATTAAATGGGATAAATTTTTTTCAGAAGGAGATAAACTATTCTTGAAGAGGCATAGTGATAGAGAAGGTGCTGCCTTTACCGGGTTCACTTTCTACTTGTATTTGACCATTGTGTTTTGAAACAAACTCTTTTACCAGAATGAGGCCAAGACCCGAACCTTTTTCATTGTTAGTTCCAACAGTAGAATAATTTGAATCGATATTAAAAAGCCGGTTAATTACTTGGGGGGGAATTCCAATACCAGTATCGGAAACATTGATGACGACACTACCGTTGATTTTTTTTGCTGAGACCTTTATTTGTCCTCCTGTTTTGGTAAACTTAATTGCGTTACTCACAAGGTTTCTGATAATTGTTTCCAGCATTTGGGGGTCGGCATAAATTTCTAATGATTCATCTTCAAGTTGAGAAATCAATTGAATGTTTTTTTGAACTGCATTCTGCCGCAGTAGGGCAAATACTTTTTCCTGTATGGTTTTTAATTGAGTTTGTTCGGGACAAAATTCAATGGTTCCTCTTTGCGAACGAGACCATTTTAATAAATTCTCGAGCAATTGATAAATGTTTTCTGACGATTCAGATATCAAATTGATCATATTCTTTTTTTCATTCTCGGCATATGTATCGTAATTCGTCTTCAATAAGTCTGAAAAGCCAAGAATTGTGGTAAAGGGATTTTTAAGGTCGTGAGCAATAATTGAGAAGAATTTATCTTTTGTAGCATTTACTTCATTTAATTCTTCGGTTTGCTTTTTCAGCAGCTTATTTTTTTGTTTCAACTCACTTGTCCTAATATCGACCAACTTTGATAATTGCTTATTTCTGTTTTTCACCATTTGTAAACGGTAAACAAACATTCCATATGTAAGTATGATAAAGAACAGAATGCTTATAAAACGGAACCACCATGTTTCCCAAAAAGGAGGAGTGATTATTACCTCGATTGAAATCCCTTCTTCGTTTTCTATACCGCTGTTATATGGCACTTTAACCTTGAGTGTGTATTTGCCGGGATCGATATTTGTATAAGAAGCAAAGCGCTGTGTTCCCGAAAAAATCCAATCTTTATCAAACCCTTCGAGCATATAGGCAAAACGTGTTTCATTCGAAGAGCTATAATTGATTGCTGTAAATTCAAACGTAAACGAGTTCTGTTTGTAGTTTAACAAAACTTCTGTGGCTTCTGAAATATGTTTTTTGAGTGGAGAGTTTTCCGATCCGATTGATACCGGTTTATTGAAAATTGTAAAGTTTGTGAAATAGATTGGAGGTTTATAATTATTGGTTTTAATCTCTTTGGGATCGAACATGTTGAACCCATTTGTACCCCCAAAGTAAATTGTCCCGTCAGGTCCTTTATAATGGCTGCAACGGTAATATTGTTTCTGTAATTCAAAGCATTGTTTAAAATTCTGAAATCGATTTGTTTTCGGTTCATATTTCGAGAGCCCTTTGTGAGTCGATATCCAGATGTTACCATCTTTATCTTCTTCTAACCCTGCAATGTATCTATCTGGCAAGCCATCTTTTTCATTGTACCTTCTGAATGTTTTCGTTTCGCGGTTGTATTTGTTGAGACCATTGGCAGTACCAATCCATAAAACAGAATCTCTTGTTTCGAGTAAGGTTATGATTGTTCCCTGCGATAATGTTGTGTTATCCAATTCTGAATTTCTGAAATAATTGAACCTGTTTGTACCTTTTTCGGAATAGGAGAGGCCTCTGTTTGTACCAACCCAAACTATGCCATAGCTGTCTTCAAGCATACATAAAATGGTGTTATCGCTAAGTCCACTATTTGCCGCAGTATAATTTTGCCACAGGTTTTTCTCTCTGTCGAATGAGTTCATTCCACCTTCGCACCAAAAAGTGCCGGCCCATAAAAGTCCAGTCTTATCTTCTCTTATCGATATTATATTGTTACAACTCAGGTTACTGTTTTCGGCTGTAAATGTTTTAAACGTTTCTTTTTTATAATCGAATATGCTTAAGCCTCCAGACCACGATCCAATCCACAAAACCCCTTTACTGTCCTCAAATATGGCAAGAATGACATTACTAGGTATTGACGAGTTTTTAGTTGTATAATGTTTAAATGTTTGGGTTTTCTTATCAAACAGGTCAAGTCCTCCACCATCAGTTCCAACCCACATATTGCCTCTGGTATCTTCGTAGAAACACGAGACCGTATTAAATCCAAGACTTTTATCGTTGTTTGGAATATTATAAAAATGGTTGAAGTTGGATTCTTCATTAAAGTTAACATCAATTCCTTTTGGGAAGCAACTCATCCAAAGGTTCGATTCTTTGTCGATGTATAAATCCCATACTGAATTATGCGAAATAGACTGACTGTTAAATGGATCGGAGGTGTAATGATAGGTCCTGCTTTGTTTGAAATCGATATAGTTGAGGCCTCCGTTTTCCATTCCAACAAGAAGATTACCTGCCTTATCCAGTTCAAGACATGAAATGTAATTGTTCGAAATATCTATCGGTGCATTGGAATTGCTTAAATACTGATTTATGACCATGCCGTTGTTTTTCAACTGAATACAGAATAATCCTGATCCGCTTGTTCCTACCCATATATTTCCTGAATGGTCTTCAATGATATCTCTTATCTGATCTCTGTTGAATGATTTACTTATTTGATCGGGCAGTAGGATGTGTTTAAATTGGTTGGTGCTGTCGATAAATAAATCCAATGTACCGCCAATTGTTCCAATCCATAGTCTTCCCTCGCTGTCGAGACAAAGTCTTGTTAATGAATTTTCTACAATGCTATTTTCCTCAGCTTCACTATGCTTGAAACGAGTGAATTCTTCCGTTTTTACATCAAAATAATTCAATCCTGCATCGTTTGTTGCAACCCATAAATTTCCATTTTTTTCCTTTGCAATAGAGTAAGCCACCGATGAACTTATACTCTTTCCATTTTCCGGATCATGGCGATATCTTTTAAATGAATTTGAATTTTTATTGTAAAGGCATAAGCCGTTGGTTGTAGCAACCCAAAGGTTACTGTCTTCTTTTTCTTCTAAATCTCTGATATAATTTCCTGGAATGCTGGTTGAATCGTTATCGACTTCAGTAAAGACCGTAATTGAATTTCCATCGTATTTGCACAAACCACTTTGTGTGCCGATCCATAAAAAACCGTGGCTATCTCTTAATATGGATTGTATGTTTACACTTGGAAGACCATCTTCCTCGGTAATGTGCCTGAATTTATAATTGGGATCTTGTGAAAAACCAGTTTGATTTATTGCAAATAGCAATATTACAACGGTAAAATAGTTTAAAAAACAGATGCGGTAAACCATTACTTTACAGGCTAGTTGTTGATAAAAAATTCTGAAATACCAATTCTTAGGTTGCTTCTCCAATTCCCTATTCTGTAAGTTACAAACTATTATCATTTGATGAAAACATGGGAATCATCTTTTTTCAATTAAGATGCAAATATTATTTAGTAGCCTGATAATAAATCAATTAATAGATTATAGTTTACTTTTTACTTCTTCATAAATGCGCACCAGCTTCTCGGCCTGTTTATTTATGTTGAAATTTTTCTCAACACTTGTGCGGGCTTCAGCGCTGAGTTGTTCAATTTTTTCATGATTATCGAGCAAATCGATCAGTGCTTTTGCTAAGGATTCGGGGGTATTGGGCGAATAGATTACCCCACCGCCGGCGGTATTCACAATTTCGGGGAAAGCTCCCAAGGCGGGTTGTACCACCGGAATGCCCGATGCCATGGCTTCGGAAAGGTAAATGCCAAAAGCCTCGCCGTTGCGCACCGGAACTGAAATTAACTGCATCCGTTTCAAGAAATTTTTTCGGTGCGGGTTTTCAAATCCTTCCCAGAAATGCCCAAACGGCCTTATCGATGCGTCTTCCAACTTCTTCTTCTGCTCTTTAATGTATTTTACATCGTCGCCTGTATGGCCGCCGGTAATGTGCAGATGGACATCGTCGAAACGAGGTTCTTTCTTCAATAAAATGAAGGCATCGACCAAAATATCGAGCCCATTTTCGGCATTCATGCGCGAGATGTAGCCGATTTCACGTTTCTTCTCGCTGATTGGGACAACGGTGTAATCGGCGGGGTCAACGCCCAAATGCACAGTAAATACTTTTTCTTCGGGAAGGTTCATCCACCGTTTCGATTCAACAGCAAAGAAATCGCTTACAGCAATAAACGCATCAACATCTTTGGCGCGTTCTTCCATTAGCTTCCAAACTTTTTCGCGCACGGTAGGTTTCATCACATCCACCCATACGTCTTCATCCTGGAGCGAGCAAACTACCGGGATGTTCAGTTTTTGTTTCAACCTACGGGCCAAACCAAGTAAAAGCGCATTCGAAAGGTGTACCACATCGGGCTTGCAATGTTCGGCAATCCAGTCGACCATTTTGTCCAATTCCTTGCTTTGTTCGCCCTCCTCGCCCAGTAACATCGAAATGGTCATCTCTTCCAAACCTTTGGCATTGGTCGATCCGGCCATGCCTGCAGCCATTTTCATCAACGGCTTCGAGTTGAGCAAATGGTCGAACCATGCCGGCGCATGACGGAAAATAGGGTAGAGTTGTTTGAGGTAAATGCTGATAGCTCCGTAAAACACCGGTATCTCTTCCAAATCGTGTTCATCGGAAAAGATGGGCAAGTACATGGGGACTTTCACCACCGAATGCCCCTGTGCTTTAAGAGAATCGACAAACTTACTGTCGCGCAGACAGTTTCCGCAGTAAAAGCTTCCGCCCGATCCGGGTATGATTTGGATGATGTTCATTCTTGGTAGATTATTAGATTTTTAGATATTAGATTTATAGATATGAGTAGTGAGACTTATAGATATGAATAATGAGATCATTTTTGGCGCGATTTGAGAAGCGTTTGTTTAAAGCTGTATATCATCTTCTGAATCTCTTGAAGTTCATTATCAACTTTTTTTGAAATTCTTGATCGGTTACATATTCCAAATCACAACTTAAAGTAAAAAGAGTTTCCAATTCAAATGCACTTCCGTTGGCAATATCGAGAAAACGGTTAAATTCATTATCGCTGTTTCTTCCGCAACCTTCGGCAATGTTAGCGGGGATTGAAACAGCACTTCTTCTGATTTGAGAAATAATGCCATAAGTCTCCTCTGAAGGAAATTTTCTTGTGATCAGGTAAACTTCCTTAACTAGAATTCTTGCTTTTTGCCACACTTTCAGTTCTTTAAACTTGTGCATGATTTTATAGATTGTGAGATGGTTAGATATGAGTAGTGAGATGGTTAGATATGAATTTAAGCTATTCGTATTGAGAAAAACTTATTCAAAGTATTGTATAAATATATTAATTCCTTCATTTCTATGATGTAAAAAATTTTCAATTCTCAAATCTCACTACTCAGAATCTCTGCACTCAAAGTCTCTGTACTCAATACTCAGAATCTCACTACTCAATTCTCACTACTCACCTAAAAAATACACGTTCCCATCGCTGGCGGCAACCACAATGGCATTTTGAACAACAGCGGGAGTGTTTGTAATTCCAACACCCAATTCGTATGTCCAAACAACTGACCCGTCAGAAAGGTTTAGCAACATCACGTCGCCCCTCATGTTCACCATTAGCACTTGTTTTTTGTTTACCACTGTTGAAGCATCCACCCGGTTACCGGTATTCTTCTTCCAGATTTGCTTGCCGGTTTTACGGTCAAAACAGTACAAAAACTTATCGCGGCTGCCAATAATCAGCTTATTGTCGATGATTGAAGGCGAAGCGATAAAAGGCAAATCGGAAGCTGGGTTTTTAAAGTTCCAAAGTTTCTTTTTTGTGGTTAAATCGATACAAGTTACACCGCCATCGTAGTCGCCAATGTAGGCTTTCCCTTCTGAAATGGCTGGAGACGAAGGCACATAAGTGGCTACTTCAATTTTGCTTTCGGGCTTGCCATCTTTCATATTTACCAAGTGCAGAAACCCATCACAACCACCAAAAACGGCTTTACCATCGTATAATGCCGGAGCAGCATTCAGGAAGTTGTCCGATTCGTATTTCCATAATCCTTTTCCGGTTGAAGCGTCAATCCCGTGCAAGTAGTAATCGTAACTGCCTACGGCTAAAATCTTCTTACCATTTACGGCCAAGAAAGCAGGGGCGCCCATAATTTGGTTCTCGGTTTTGTATTCCCACTTTTTAGTTCCTGTTTTCAGGTCAAGAGCAAACAGCGAACCCGAAAGGTTTCCAAAGTAAACCATCCCATCTTGAATCAAGGCAGGTGCTTCGATGGAGTTTTCAGTCTTGAACTTCCATAGCAATTTTCCTTTAAAATCGAGGCAAAGCATTTCGCCGCTGGTTGAAGCGACCACAATTTTTCCTTCAGAAATAACAGGTGCCGATTTAAAAATACCTTCGGCATCGTAAGTCCATTTCAATTTTATTTTCTGAGGAAATTCAATAGTAGTATAACCTTGCAATTGCGCATTGCCACGAGAATTGGGCCAGCTTTGCTGATTTTGAGCTGTTGATATGAGGCAAACAGAAAGCGTGATAAAAAGTATAAAAAATTTCATGCAAATAATATCAATTGTTCTCAAATTTAATGAAAACAGCGAGGAGTTAAAAAATTTGGTTGTTAAACCCATGTTAAACCCCTCTTTCGTGAATGTTGATGTAGTATTGATGTAATTGGTGGAAACAGTTGTTGTGGCAGTTTTTACGAGGAAGAGCAGCAATAGCCGTATTTTCGAGAACGAAAACTTTCATAAATTTTTTATGTCGAACAATAGTCGGTTCTTATTTTGTGTTTTTATTTCAATCCTATTTTTGAATAGTGCAACAGCGCAGTTTCGAAGTGAGAAAAAGGGAATAGCATTTGGCTATTTGAACGAAAAAGACTTGGCAACCATCTCAAAAGGGATGTCGTGGTGGTACAACTGGTATGTTCAGCCCGAAGGCACAGCTGTTAACTACGAAAACTACGACATGGATTTTGTGCCCATGCTCTGGAACGGATCGTCCGACACGGCAAAACTGCGCGATTTTTTGCAAACCCATCCAAACGTTAAATATATTTTGGGCTTTAATGAACCCAATTTCAGAACTCAGGCGAATATGACACCCGCACAAGTTGCCGCCAATTGGCCAAAAATTGAAGAGCTGGCCGATGAATTTGGATTGAAGATTGTGGGTCCGGCAGTAAATTATTGCGACCAGTGTGTCGATATTCCTGGAACAACAGCCGATTCGGATCCGTACAACTACCTCGATGCATTTTTCGCTGCTTGCCCCACTTGCAGGGTCGATTACATTGCGGTGCACAATTACATGTGCTACAATAGTGCTCTTCAAAGCTATATTAAAGGTTTTCTGAAGTACAAAAAGAAGATTTGGTTGACCGAATTTGCGTGTTGGGACCAAGCCACCATTACCCTCGACATGCAGAAAAGCTTGGCGCTTAGTGCCATCGATTACCTCGAAAACGACTCAAACATTTTCCGCTATTCGTGGTTTACAGGCGACAGAAAAGGCAGTTGGCCTTATATCGATATTTTAGCCCCAAAGGCAGGTGAGTTAACAGAATTGGGCAATTTGTATGTCAACTTCTACCCCGTTCACGATGAAAAGGCATTCTTCCCCATACCTTCACGAATTGAGGCCGAAAGCTATTCAAAAATGGCTGGAATTCAGATCGAAACTACGCAAGATTTCGATGGCCTTGCCAACATCGGTTATTTCGACGGTGGCGACTGGCTTCAATACAATGTTGATGCCCCTGAATCGCAAGAATATCAACTCTATTTAAGAATATCGAGCAATGCCAATACCAGCATTGAGATAAGGGAAAATGGCGAGAAATTGGCAAGTTTAACCATTCCTTCTTCGGGCGGATGGCAAAATTGGAAAACATACAACCTGCCTTTGAACTTGACCAAAGGCCAGCACAAATTGCAACTTTACTCGGCAACCGGATCGCTGAACGTAAACTGGATAGCTTTTACCAAAGCGCCAAACAATTTGCCAACCGTTATTTCCGACGAAGATTCGACCATTACACTTCCGCAATCGGTAATCTATCTTACATCAACAGCTGAAGATTTGGACGGAACACAACTTCAATATAAATGGACACTGGTTTCGGGCAAAACCAATTGTGTGATAAAATCACCGCTTGAAGCAAATACTGAAATTACAAATCTTCAGGAAGGTAAATACACTTTTAGGGTTACCGTATCTGACGGGATAGCCACGGCTTACGACGATGTAAAGGTTACCGTTCAAAAAACTACCGAAGTAGAGCAGAATGAATTTTCACAATTTATAGTTTACCCAAATCCGGCCAAAAGCAAAATCAATATTGAACTGAAGAAAGTCGATGGTGCTGCAACTTTATCTGTTATTGCGGCCGATGGACGAGTTCGAATTCAACATGAAATTACAGGATTGTCTTCAGAAATTAATGTTGAAACGCTAGAGAAAGGGGTTTACCTCATTAACGTTGAATCGCAAAGTGGATGTCTACAAACCACATTCATTATAGAATAGCTTAATTAACTTGTAAAAGAAAAGAGTCCCAAAAGCGGGACTCTTTTTGTTTCATCATGTTTCCATATTGATGAAATGAGCATGATGGTTAAAAACCGTTTAATTGATATTCAAACATCATGCGAATTCCATGTGACCTTTTTAAACAAACAATTATCACATGAATACTAATCTAATCATAAAACTAAAATGTAACTAATCACTAATCTATCTTGATCGTATTATCGAATAACTATTTTATGCGCAAACAATTGTGACTTGGTTTTCAAATGGATGATGTAAACTCCTTTTTGATCAATTACATTCGAAAGAATTTTTGAAGAACGATTGGTAAATGAAACTTCTTCAGTAAAAATCTTTTGTCCGCTAATGCTGTAACAGGTTACTGTACTAGCTTCAACATTAAGGTTCGAAGGATATACAACGATTGACTGACCAACACCATTACACGAAATATTGAACATTGCTTCGTTTAACAACGAAATGCCAACTCCTGATGTAATTGTAACATTGAACCAGTTGATGTTGAATTGTCCTTTTGAAACATAAATACGTATGGTGTTTTTGCCTTGTGGCAACTCGGCATTGGCCGAAAGTGTTTTCCAAACCTGCCACCCTCCGGTTGATGAAATTGCAACTTTGTGCAAATTTTGTACTCCTGTTGCGGTTATCAATTGTAGGGTGATTTCTCCTGCCATGGTTGAGGCAATGCGGTAATCGAATTTGAATGTTCCGGCATTTGCAACGAAAACATCGAAATCGATATAGTCTCCAACGGCAGAATAGCCCATGTCCTTACCGGCACCGGTGTCGGTACAAGTTTCGGCCTCTAAGCCATTGTTGTTCACATAGTTTTCGGCTTGAATTTTGGCTGGTAGCACCACAAAAACCGGCGATGTGTTTAAAACTGTTTTGTTTGTAAAAGTACTGTATGCTGTACCCGATGGCGATTTCAATTCGGAACCGCTATAACTTAGGGTCACTTTGTTGGCCCTTATCAATCCGCCTTCAATCTCCAGAACAATGATACGCGAATCGGTCTCGTCGTATTTTGCCGAAAGAATTTTTACTTCTTTATTGTCAACATTAACCATAAAAGAAGCAAGGTTAACGGCAATAGATGAATCGTACCCAACATTTGAAACAATGTTGATTGAACTGCCTGATTCGCTCGTTTTAAAATTGATAAACTGAGGTGCAATCTGGCTTAATGCATGAGGATTATAAAATTTAAGGAAGTTGATGTTAAATCCCGAATTATCGATATATAACTTCAGTCTGTGCGTCCCTTTTTGAAGGACGATGTCTTTAAATGTAGAAGTTGACCATTTGGTCCACGAGCCGGTTGAACCAAGTGATTTTATGTCTGTTATATTAACTCCGTCGAGCTCAAGGTGAATTTTTCCACCTGCATTGAGTGCAGCATAACGCAAATCGAAGTCATAAGCAAGGGTAGAATCGACGTTTATTGTGTAAACCATCCATTCGGTGTTGCTTGTAAAACCAACACTATAACCATTGTTCTCGGTATCGGTGCATGCTTCAATATCAACTGCATCGTTTCGGTAAGCATAACCTGAATTCCATGCAGTATAAACATCGGTAGAAACATGAAAATCGGCAGTATCGGTATCGAAATAAGCATAGTTGTTTGCTCCAAGATCGTAATCAACAGCAAAAATGGTACAAGGCGTATTGTGTTGTTTGAATGGAATAGAAGTTCGATCGGAAACCTGACGGAACATTGCATCAACCACATCGTAATGTACGATTGAATTTTTCAGTTTCATGGCTTCGGCTTGCTCCATCAAATATTGTTTTGCCAGCTCAACAGTTGGTTTCGAACCGCTCCCGCTCCAATAGTTCAGCAATTTTTGCCACCCTGCAGTTTTGGGAATCGTTACCGTTCCGGTTACCGATCCTATCTTTTTGTAAGTCCACCAAGCCCAGCCAATGTTGTTTTTTTCGAGCAGTTCAATGGCATTGGTAAACCACACATTTGAGTTTTCGCCCGATTCACCCATCCAAAGCGGAACATTGTGGGTGTTCCTTATGTTGGTAACAAAATCCAACGTGCCTTGAGTGTTGTAGCACCAATAACGGTGGAAACTATAGGCCATGTTTTTGTCCCAAGGAGGAGTAAGTCCGGTAAAATCGTTGGCAAACCAGTTTCCTTCAATAATAATTAAGTGGTTACTATCGACAGTTCGAATTGCTTTTGTAATGTCGGAGTAAATATTTTTGAGCAAGGTATTTCCGCTCATATCCCAGTTTGTTTCGTTAATTAGGTCGTAGCCACCAATCCAAGGTTCATTGGCATAGCGTTCAGCCAGTTTTTTCCAAAGAGCAACCGTTTTGCGACGGTTTTCTGTGCTCTCCCAAAGTGATTTCTTGGAAGTGTCATAATCTGAGATATTTGCATCTTTACCCTGCCCGCCTGGTGTAGCGTGGAGGTCGAGAATAAGGTACATGTTATTGGCCGCACACCACTTAAGAAGTGAATCGGTCATTTGAAATCCTTTTTCCAGCCAAGTATCTTTTCCGGCTACAGGTTCTTCTTCAATTGGTAATGTGTATAAATTATAGTGCATTGGCAACCTAATGGAATTAAAACCCCAGGCAGCCATAGAATCAACGTCTTCTTTTGTACAGTAATTTGCCAGCCAAGCATTGTAAAAATCTTCAGTAGCTTCTTCTCCAACCAGTTTTTGGATCGTGGCTTTTATGGCATGTTGAGTTCCGGCAAACGACGAGGTTTCGAGCATGTACCCTTCTTGAAGCATCCAGCCACCGAGTCCCATTCCGCGTAAAAGAACTTCTTTTCCATCGCCATCAACAATTTTTTTCCCGTTGGCATGTAAATACCCTGAAGCGGCATTCGCTTGAATGCTAAAAAGAGAAATGAAAAATGTAAATAAAAGTAGAGTTGATCTCATTTTTTTAAATATTGAAAGCACAATGTGCTTGTAGTTAATCAATTTTGAAAATTCTGGATCTTTTTTGGTTCAAATCAGAAGCTGAAGTTTGTACTTCAGCCTCTGAAATAATCTAAAACTAATCACTAAAACTTTTCTATTCTTAAAAACTTTTTTTCTGATATACTTTCACGTAATCTACTTCCATTGTTGCAGGAAAAGCAAGGCTGTCTACCCCTTTTGCACCACCCCAATCGCCACCAACAGCAAGGTTCAGCAACAAGTGGAACCTTTTGTTGAAAGGCCACACATTTGGATCGTCGGACTCTTTGTTGAATGTGAAATAGCAATTTTTGTCTATAAACCCTTTAACTGTCGTTTCGTCCCATTCCAAAGCATACACATGAAAAGCGGTGCGGTTATCGGGAACAGGTGTTGTAAAATTCTTTTGTGTTCCGGCGCGGTGGTTATAACTTCCGGTGTGTACCGAAATGACAATGTTTAAAGGGTCATATCCCACATTTTCCATAATGTCTATTTCCCCACTTTCGGGCCATCCGCCGTATTCCCAGTCTGATGGCAACATCCATATTGCTGGCCACAAGCCAACACCGTTGGGCAATTTAGCTTTGATTTCGAAACGGCCATACAGCCAATCGCCTTTATATTTGGTAATTAGTCGAGATGAAGTATAGCCAAAGTTTCCTATTTCGTTCGAAACAGAATCTTTTAAGGCTACAATTTTCAGCGTTCCATTGTTCACCGTTGCATTTTTTTCTTCTTTGCAGGTATAATATTGAAGCTCGTGGTTTCCCCATCCCCATTTATTTCCTACTGTATCGTAACTCCATTTAGTACTGTCGGGCAATCCGATGTAATCGAATTCATCGCTCCAAACAAGCTCCCAATTGTTCTTGGGTTGGTTGTTGCACGACCATAGCGCAATAACCAATAATGTAAGAAGAAGACCATTTTTCATTTTATTTCTTTTTTATATTGCTGTTTATCTGTTAGATCGATGATTCTAATTATGAACATCCACCGACCCGTTTGGAATTAACTCCATAATTTCCAAACCTCAGAGATAACTCATTTTATAAGTTGGTTATTTGCAATCATGCTCGTTACATTGCATCATTCTTCTGATTTTCGAAAAATCTATTTCTGAACAAATACAACAACTTGCTTAACCACTCCGGTTCTATTAAAAAGAGCTGCACTCCATTTTTCATCCAGTTGCTTGTGGTCCAATTCAATCGTGCTGCCATCGTTTAAGGTAAGTACCACGGTTGTTTTCGTCGATTGCTGATAAATTACAGGCACATTGCAAAATGAGAAAGCTAAAAATGGAGCTTCGTTGGGCATTGTAATCCCAAAATTCTCAGCAAATAATTTGCTTTGCTCTTGGTTGGTTTCGGTTGTCAGTTCAGTCGAAAGATGCTTCGGAAAATCGAATGAAATCTTTCCCTTCTGAATCGTTACTCCAAGCTCGAACAAGCGGCTGAGCAGGTCTTCTTTCACCTGACCAGTCATTCCGGGCTGTTGCACTCCGGCCATCGAAGGCGTGTGCGAATAGGGATCGGTTGGGAATGCCCCATATTCGGCCGGTGTTTTATGGCTGCCAATTCCTTCTCGTATTTCGTTATAGTAATTGGTTAATTTTTCGACGAATGAATTATCGCTATGTTGCTGAACTGCAATTGTAATAGTTTCACTTACCGCAAGTAATAGTTTAGAAACCATGTGCCAGTAAATACAGCCTAAACCTTCGTATTTATAGAACGAACCCGACCGGCCGGTAAACGACTGATGATCGAACAGCTTTTCATACAAATCGAGCAAATTGGCTTTGTCGGCCTCTATCAACGTTCCAAACTTGTTTTTATCCAACTTCTCCAACTCGCTCAACAAAGCCTTGTTGTTATTCAACGTGCCATTGAAATGGTAAACGCCTTGAATATCGCGCTGAATAATTGTGGTGTTTCCTTCTTTCAGCAGTGTTTTCAACAAATCAGAAGCTTGAATCTCGGCCTCCGAAATGTTATTCTTTTCGAGAAATAGCGGTAATTTTTTATTCGGATAGAGGGTATACGAAACCTGATCGGGACGATACAATTTACTATTTCGCAGGTTCTCGAGCAGTTGAAGCGACCCCGATGCAGAAAGAAATCCTGAACTTAAAAGAGCAACTTGCCCTTCAAGCATTTCGGGAAGCGTGCGAATACCAACTTCATTTTCTTTCAGTACTATCAGGTTATAAGCATGATACAATCCATCGGTACGTTTATTCAGCTGAATGCTGTGATCGACAAATTGCTGAACAATGGCCAAGAAATCAATTACATCCTGCTGCTTCAATGCTTCTTTTTCACCCGAAAGTTTATTGTACACTTTCTTACGGAAACGACTGCCGGTTTCACCCAACAAATTCATCAACCGTTTACGATCGGCATCAGAAATGGATGTTTTTAAAACGTTTGTATTCGACTGGAAAACCTGTTTTAACTCTTCGAAAAAAGTAAGCACTTCAGTTGATATTTGCCATGCCGAAGCAGTTGATTCCTTGAAAAGGCCTTGAAGAAAATGCACGTAACGGCGCATGTAATAAAGTGTTACCATCGACGCACCATTGCCCACAAGGGCGTTGTTGGCATCGTTCCATTCGGGCCGCTGGGTGTTCATCCAAATACCGGCACCGGGAATGAAGTTGCTTAATTTTGACAACAATGGAACAAAAAGTTTTTCGGTAAGGTTGACCCTTAGCACGTTGTTTTCCAATTGAATAAGTTTTCCATCGGCACCAATTTCTTTCACAAGTTGCTCAATTTGACGATGTTTTTCTCCGTCGAAAGCAATGGTATCTTGCGGTGCAGCAACTAACTGCTGATACGTTTTATGCCGATAAGGCACATTCGCAAAGGCAAACAGATCTTGGCTTAGCCAGTCGTTTAGTTTTCCGGGGAAGAACTTCTCCGACTGCTCTAAAAGTTTTTCG